>SAMEA3663097__coassemble_495_pt1 | contig 26252 bp, 18 predicted proteins | sample SAMEA3663097__metabat2_low_PE_001 | metagenome-assembled genome bin SAMEA3663097 (sample SAMEA3663097) | pig gut metagenome | biome: pig gut; feature: pig-associated habitat; material: faeces | place: France | collected 2012 | reverse complement strand
TCTATGCCAACATGAAATGGGACTGGAATTATCACCCAAATTGACGCAGAACCAATGTTTTGTAATTTTCTTCTACATTCCTACACCAGTCCACATAAATTCCTTTTATACACAGGCATTTTCCGGTGAAGGATAGGGTGTAGGACGCAGAATCGGTATAGGATGCATCCTACATTTTCAATGTTTCTCCGCCCATTTACCACTATTGTTTGCCCAAATATCGTGCTTTTCTCTATTATTTCTTCCCGAATTCATTAGGAAAATGCAAGTTCCTAAAGCGTTTCCAACGTTTCGCAAAGCGAGTGCAAAGCCAAGTTTGCTTGAGCTATGCCAAGCGTAGAAACGAAGGTAGCAATACCTACCAATTTGCAGTACGAATGGAAATTCCTTTCCAAAAAGATATTTCAAAAAAATGAGCGTTTCAGAAACATGCAGCAATGCAAGTCTGAAACGCTTAGATTCGGTATTTTGTTCTTACCAGCAGGACTGTAAGAGGCTATTCCTTATGCTCCAACATATTGAGGAAGTGCTCCTCATCTATTATTTTGACGTTAAGTTTCTGAGCCTTTTCAAGTTTTGAAGGACCCATATTATCTCCAGCGAGGATGAAGGATGTATTTTTCGAAATGCTTGAGGTGTGCTTTCCTCCATGCGCTTCAATCATCCTTTTATATTCCTCACGCGAATGCCTGCTGAAAGTCCCGCTGATGACAATAGTAAGTCCCTGGAGCGCAGAGCCTACAGACGGCCCTTCCTCCATAGCCATTTGCAATCCTGCACGCTCAAGCCGCCCGACCATTTCGGCATCGACGGGGTCGGCAAAAAAATGCACAACGCTGGCTGCGATGACTTCGCCTATACCATCGACATCCCGAAGCGCTTCAACCGTAGCCTCACGCAACGCTTGGAGTGAACGGAAATGCTGCGCAAGCGACTTCGCCGCTACCTTGCCGACAAAACGTATACCAAGGGCATACAGCACACGGTCAAAGGAAACACTGAGGCTGTCGGTGATGGCATGGAGAAGATTATCGAGGACGAGAGAACGTCGGGTCCGACTGTCGGCATTGAAAAGGAGGAAAGGTGGTGCAGGAGATGGGGAGTCATCGGAAAACAGCGAAGGCTCAAGTGCGTTGCGCAGGGTTTCGGGAGAGACATCGCCCTGTACAAGTGCCCAGCACCCTTCAATAGGTACGGCACGTAGCGTGTAAAGGTCTGCCACAGAACGAAGCAGTCCGGAATTTACCAAATCATTGATTCTTTCACTGCCAAGTCCCATGATGTTCATGGCATCGCGACTGACAAAATGTTCTATCCTCCCTTTTATCTGAGGAGGACACAGCGCATCGTTGGGACAGTAGTGTGCAGCCTCACCGTCGTAACGTACCAATTCCATATTACACTCCGGACAGTGTGTAGGGAATGTCACCTGCTGACCCGTATGCCCATCACGTCGCGAGATATCCACTCCCACAATCTGCGGTATTATTTCACCGGCCTTTTCCACATAGACATAATCACCAATATGGAGGTCGAACTGACTGATAATGTCTGCATTGTGCAACGACGCCCTCCGGACCACCGTACCGGCAAGCAGTACAGGTTCCATGTTTGCCACGGGAGTGACGGCACCGGTACGCCCTACCTGGAAGGTGACGTCCTTAAGACGTGTAAGGGCACGTTCGGCACGGAACTTGTAGGCTATTGCCCACCTCGGCGATTTTGCAGTATATCCCAGCTTTTCCTGCTGCCGCAGGTCGTTGACTTTAAGTACTATTCCATCTGTGGCAACAGGAAGCGAATGCCGTGCCTCGTCCCAATAGTCAATGAAATCATAAATATCCTGCAAGGAATGTGCAAGGGTCATGGCCTCACTGACACGGAAACCCCAATGACGCGCCTGAATCATGTTGTCGTAGTGGCTGTGAGAGGGAATATCCTCACCGAGAAGGTAGTAGAGATAAGCATCCAGTCGTCGTGCAGCCACCGTACGGCTGTCTTTACTTTTCAGTGTTCCAGATGCTGCATTGCGTGGGTTGGCGAAAAGTGGGTCGCCGTCCGCCTCGCGCTGAAGGTTGAGACGTTCGAAACTTTGCCAAGGCATGAGCACTTCGCCCCGGATTTCAAAGTGTGCAGGCCAGCCTGCACCGGGAGGCAGTTGCAAGGGAATAGTGGCAATAGTGCGGACATTGGCTGTAACATCGTCCCCCTGCTGTCCGTCACCGCGTGTGAGCGCACGCGTAAGAAAGCCACCATCGTAGGTGAGTGAGATGCTCAGACCATCGAACTTCAACTCACAGCATATCTCAAAATCCTCACCGCCCAGTCCCTGACGCACCCTTTCGTAGAAGGCCTCCACATCAGCGCGGCTGTAGGTGTTTCCAAGAGAAAGCATGGGGTAGCGATGAGGAACCTGCTGGAAATCGTGCTGAAGGTCACTCCCCACACGCATGGTTGGGCTGTTGGGATCGGACATCTCCGGATGTCGCGACTCAAGGCACTGGAGTTCGTGCATCATTTCGTCAAACTCCTGGTCGGAGATAACGGGAGCATTGTCGACGTAATAACGGCGATTATGCTCATGCAGTTCCTTACGGAGTTGGAGTATGCGGTCTTGTTCGTTCATTGTACATTTTTTTATGGGCTGTGCTTTGATGAAGCGCTACCTTCAGCTCTTATCAACGTAGCAGAGATGCAGGTTACCCCACACCTCCGCCATAATGCCAAAAGATTCATTTGGGCTCTGCAAGGCCACGGTTACGCAAAAGGGCATCAATCTGCGGCTCTTTTCCACGGAACCGCTTGTACATCGTCATACCGTCGTCAATGCCACCGGGAGCGAGGCAATTGTCCCTGAAACGAGCAGCAACCTCCTTGTTGTAGACATCTCCGCTTTCGAGCCAGGCATCAAAAGCATCGCTATCAAGGACTTCGCTCCAAAGATAACCGTAGTATCCTGCAGAATATCCACCTCCAATGCTATGGCTGAAGTTTGTGACACGGTAACGGGGATAAATTTGGCTGGGAATACCACGACCTTGGAGTTTGGCTGTTTCAAAATTCATGATGTCGAAGTTTTCAGGGATACCAGTAAGGGTATGAAGATCCATATCAACGTAGGACGCAGCAAGATATTCCACAGTGGCAAATCCCTGGCCATATTTGTTGCACGCTTCGATTTTTGCAACCAGTGTGTCGGGGATAATCTCTCCTGTCCGATAATGACGGGCATAAACCTTCAGCACTTCAGGATGTAGTGCCCAATGTTCGTTAATCTGTGAAGGGAGTTCCACAAAATCACGCTCACAGTTATATACAGCATTGTAATGTACATCATGGAGCATATAGTGGAGGGCATGTCCAAATTCATGGAACATGGTGAGAACGTTGTCAAAGCTTTGGAGCGCGGGTTGTCCGGAAGCAGGCTTTGTCATATTGCAAACATTGACAATAATGGGAATCGTACGTTTCCCTTCTGCATCATACGATTGCTGTCGGAATTCAGTCATCCAAGCACCTGCACCCTTTCCATCGCGGGGATAATAGTCGCTATAGAAGATGGCGACATCTTTCCCTTCGGAATCCGTGACGAGCCATGCCTGTGCCGAAGGTTCGTATGCCGGCACCTCAGAGGTGATTTCCTTGAAGTTGAGTCCATAAAGCTGACTGGCAACATGAAAAATACCCTTCAGCACATTCTCAGTGGTGAAGTATTCCGAAATCTGGCGTTCATCGATATGGAATTTATTGGCCTTGACTTTCGTCTGATAATACATGATATCCCATCCCTGGGGCTCTTCGTCGATGCCATCGGCCTTCATTTCCTGACGGATATCGGCTATCTCTTCGTTGAGTTTTCTGACAGCAGGCTTCCATACTGCATCGAGAAGGGCAAAAACAGCAGAGGGATTCTTCGCCATACGGTCCTTGAGTATCATTTCCGCACTGGTATCATAGCCGAAAATCTTTGCCTTTTCAATGCGAAGGGCAATAATTTCTTCCGATATCTTCACATTATTCCACTCGTTCTGCTGATTTCCACGTCCGTAATATGCCTCATATACCCTACGGCGAAGCTCACGATTGCGGCAGTTTTGCATAACCGGATAGCATGAAGGACGCTGCATATTAAAGGCATACTGTCCATCCTTACCCTGTTCCTTTGCCATTTGAGCGGCAGCTTCGATGTCAGCATCGGAAAGGCCTTCCAACTCATCCTTGTTTTCCACAAAAACAAAGGTGCTGTTTGTCTCGTGCAGAAGATTTTGGGAAAATTTCAATTCCAACTCACTGAGTTTAAGATTGATTTCGCGAAGCTTTTTCTGTTCCTCCGGTGCGAGTGCTGCTCCAGCCTGTTCAAACTCACGATAGATTTTCTTTGTAGCACTATACTGTTCGTGATTCACCAAGCGATGCAGTGCTGAAGTATCAGTTTCTTCAAGATGCTTGAGGTTATCGTAGACTTCCTTTACTTTTACAAATAGGGGGCGGTTCATGTAGAGGTCATCGTTGTGGGCCGAAAGCCTGGGATAGATTTCCGTCTCCAGCTGACGAATTTCCTCTGTGGAGTTACTTCCGGAAAGTGCGCTGAAAATGAGCATTGTACGCATAAGCTCATCACCGGACCGGTCAAAAGCGGCTATTGTATTCTGAAAGTCCGGTGCAGCAGTGTCGGCAACGATTGCAGCCACATGGGCTGTCTGTGCCTGCATGCCTTGTTCAAATGCATCTCGATAATGTGCTATAGTGATTTGGTCGTAATGCTCAATGCCATATTTGGCATCGGACACTGTGGTCAGAGGGTTTGCAGTTTCATGGCCACAGGATGCCAGTAGACTACCGGCAACGGCAATGGTAGGGAGTATATTCTTCATGATTATTTTATATTAATGAGGCTGTATAAATTCAATATTATTGGCCATTCCAAGCATATATTCTCAGTCAAGCATATATTCAATGGTATTTACCACCCGTACGCGTTTGATGTAAGGAGTATTGCTGTCACGGTTTTCAATGGAGAACTGTCCTTGTGTAGCAGAACGAATACCGCCAAGTTTGCTACCACTGTCTTCGGCAAACTTCTCCGCTGTCATACGGGCATTTTTCGTAGCCTCTTCAACCATGGTCGGCTTGATGTCGTTAAGCCTTGTAAACTCATAGGTAACGGCTGTGTTGCCCCCGAATTCCTCACATACGATGGCAACGCCCTGCTTCATGAGCTCCGCCTGCCGACGCATGAGCCTGCGAACTTTCTCCACATCCGAGCTGGTAACGGTGATAACACAGGTAGCCTTATAACGGTAATTCATAATTTCATTGCCGTAGTTATCTGCCTGACGGTCTGAAATTGTCGGAGGATTCACGCTGATTTCAGCGTCACTGATACCTTCTGCCTTAAGGAAATTCACCACTATGCGGTTTTTCTGTTCCAGCAGGGAGTACATTGCTGAAGGGTCGTTTCCAAGTTCTTTATATTGAAGCGACCATGTAACTTTATCCGCTTTGACTTCGCGTTCAGAAAGTCCCTTGACGATGACCACACGATCACGGTCCTTGAAACTGACGATACCTTGGAAAATGCCCCATGCAAGGATGGAAAGCCCAGCGGAAATGATGAGAGAAGAGAGTAGGGGAGTGGGATTGATTTTCATGTTTTCAAACGGTTATTTGACAATAATGAAATAGGCCGGATAAGCGATAGTGCTTTCTAACAGAAAAAGGGGAAGAAAACGCTAAGCACAGGATAATGCATAAAGCGTAAAGCCATTGCCCTCAATTTCAGCATAATTAGCTATTACTCTGTCGCATATAACGTATGCCTTCAGTCATATGACGGAGCATAGGAAAAAAATGTGTCATTCCTTTACGCGCAGTATTGAAAGCAAAGGCAAGACAGTGGAAAAAGGCAGAATGAGGATGTATGTAAAAAAGGTAAGCACCATAAGAGCGCTGCACCCCTGCATCCACATACAGCATGTTTTGCTTCAACATCATGTTGGTTTCAACGATTACAGTGGGGAAATACCGAATCTGCAGATTTGCTACAGACGCATCATGCAGCCAGACATCCTCCTCACCGCACGTCAAAAACTGTGTGCCCAACCCAAAACGTTCGTCATAGCGCAGCTGTCCTTGAACGCTTTTCCGCCGGCATACCTTTTCAATGGTAGAAACAAGGTAAGGGATATGGGGAGGGATAATGTCGCAGGTTTGGGTGGGATAATGCTTTAAAAGGCGTCCGGTGTAACTTGAAGCCTGGAAAAAAGCAATGTCAAGACTTTCGTTATCATCGAATGTTCTCCGAATGATATCGAAAGCACCCTTGCAGATACGCGTATCATCATCAACAAACATAACAAGGTCTGCAGTGGCCAATGCCATTGCCTGATTGCGATTTGCAGAAAGTCCCTGTCCACGGTAACTGAAAAGGTGGACATCGTCGCGTTTAATGATGCTTTCCGGCAGGAGTTCCAGATAACGGTCATCTGTATATTGATATGATACAATGTAACGAACACCCTCACAGGGAGGAAGCACCGACACGTCCAACTTCACTGCCCCCTTGTTAAAGGAACAGATTAGCACATCTATCGTAAGTTGTTTATTCATAATCCATAAAATGACAGCACTGCATGTATTACTTGGTACACTTCGTCTTCGGTAAGTATGGGGGATATGGGGAGGCTAAGCACAGATGCAGCAATCTCTTCTGCCTTGGGGAATGTCTTGTCGCTAGTATGATACCGCGCCAGGCAAGGTTGTTGATGCAGAGGAATGGGGTAGTGAATCAAAGTTTCTATCCCCTGTGCTTCAAGATGCATCTTGAGTCTTTCGCGTTCCATACAGAGAACGGGGTAAACATGATGGACACTTTCAGCCGTAGGATGAAGGAGCCGGAATCCACGTCCCATATTCTCTATCTTCTGCAGTTCACTTGTATATAGCCGTGCAACCATACGCCGACGCTCATTGTCTGTGTCAAGACGTTTCAACTTGACATTGAGCATGGCAGCTTGAAGTTCGTCGATGCGAGAATTACAGCCCTCCGTTTCGTGGTAGTATTTCTTCCGTGAACCATAGTTTGCCATTGCACGCACAGTTTCAGCCAATTCCAAATCATCAGTGACGACCGCCCCGGCATCGCCCAATGCTCCAAGGTTCTTCCCAGGATAAAAACTGAAAGCCAAAGCGTGACTGGGACCTTTTCCCGCCGTTCCGTGTGCCTGTGCCGCGTCTTCAAGGACAAAAAGTCCCGTAGAAGAGGCGATTCTCCATATCTCCGACATCTCAACAAGCTGGCCATAAAGATGTACAGGGATAATCGCCCGGGTGCGAGAGGTGATGGCTTTTGAGAGTAGCGCACTGTCAATCAAGGCATGCTCGTCTACATCCACAAATACCGGCTTCAGTCCTGCACGCACCACAGCTTGTGCCGTTGCGACGAAAGTCATGGCAGGCACAATAACCTCCGAATCGTCAGACCACCCTGCAATCTTTTTCCGGGCCGCCAAAACAAGCGTCAGTGCATCAAGTCCGTTTGCCGTTCCTACACAATATCTTCTATGGCAGTATTCCGCAAAAGAGTGTTCAAATGCAGCAGTCTCCATGCCCCGAAGGTACCATCCCGAGGCAATCGTTTGGGTAGCAGCATGGGAAAGCTCAGGCTCAAAGCATTCGTTAATCTTTTGTAAATCAAGGAATTTTACCATTATAGCTATAGAATTTATTTATATTAAAACAGTCGTAAGTAACAGGAAGGAGGTGGATTTCAAGCCGGAATTCTAAAGGTCCAACCCGAATGATTGGTATACAACAGAACGTGCTCCGAAGCCCTCTTTCTGACGGTTCAAACCTTCGTTCAAAACCAATCCTCCGTTTTCTGTAGAGATTCCAAAGTCAAGATATCTGAAGCCGCTCACTCCTGCATATTCCTTGCACAACGAAACAAAAAGGAGGTCAAGGGCTCCGATTCCGCGACCTTCTGGAGTTGAAGCAATGTACTGTATGTGCACAACAGGTAAAGAAAGGAACAGCACACTCCCGGCAATTATCTGGCGGCTTGCAGGATGACGCACAACCTTCAACTTGATGTGGGTAGGAAAACGCCTGACAAGGAGAATAATTTCGTCCAGACTATGCACAGGATTCACTCCATGACGGGATTGGAGCACTTCTGTCAGGATTTTCCAATAGTCACGCCATGAAGCATCATCCTCAGTGCACACCTCCTGCACTTCCAAATTGCTCTTCATTGCATGGTTCAAGCCACGTTTCCTTTGTTTCGCCAAAGGCCCGGGCGCATCAAGTTCAATCACCGAAGCCAGCCCTGAGGCACAGAGCCGGGCACCATAGCGAAAAAGCCAATAAAGTTCGTCGTCAGAGGGCTGATGATGGTAGATATATGGCACCGGACGGATGACAAGTCTGTTGGCCTGATATTCGTGAATATAGTGTTCCACGGCAAGGGACACCATTTCCTCCACTTCAATGGCGTGTGTTTTCGGAGAAAGCACAAAGCCGCCATATGTAAGTCCGCCATGACTCCTAATTTCCCCACATTCACTGTGCCACGATGCAGGGAGCAGGCCTTTTGTACGATCTCTGTCGTCCACAAAGATTAAAGAGGCGTCTCTAAACCGAGAGGAATGATACTCCATAAAATCACGGAAAAAAAGGAATGTTCCGTTTCGGGAGTCGGCCACAGCGGCATCCCAACACGTGCAACATGAAGGAGAATAAGGGTATACTTTCATTACCAAACTTATAGGAGTGTGCTATAAATCAGTTTTATTTTCAGAAAATTCAACATGAAAAACATCCTTTTGAATGCCTATTCTTGAGCCTTTCCCGTATCTTTTGCAGCCTTTTCTGCTTCGCGGGAACGGGCTTCTTGCACGAATCGTTCAAAATCGTGGATATAACCACTTGACGTATAATGTTGCGAAGCCAAGCAAAGTCCCACAAAATCAGTGGAAAAATTATATAGCCGGCACCACGTCATTGCAGGAATCTCCACAGCTTTGTCCGGACTGCAGAGATGTACCACAGCAGTTGTGACTCCGTCATTGAGTTCAATGTCGCAAGTTCCGTGAACGGCAATGAACAGTTCTGAACATGTGCAGTGTGCATGCCCGCCTCGTTCTGCACCTTCAGGAACATTATAAATCCAAAAGACACGCTTGTAGCGAAAGGGGATTTCCCCTCCCGTTACCGAGTTTTCCAAAAACGATAGGGACCCTCTTTGGTCAGTGACTGTTTTTATATGAATGGTTTTTGCTTTCAAGGGGAGAATGGTTTATTAGCACTTATACATCACTCTACTTAACATAATGGACATTCCACCTGCTTCTGAACACTTTGCCATAATAGAGTCAGAATGTCATGAGCAAGTTTACAAGACGCTGGACAGGCAGGCCTACGACATTGAAGAACGAGCCTTCCACATTTTCAACGCCCACATATCCTATCCACTCCTGTATGCCATAGGCTCCGGCTTTGTCATAAGGTTTGTAATGCGTGATGTAATATCGAATCATGTCTTCCGTAAGTTCTGCAAATTTTACTTTGGTCACCACACTCTGGCATTCAAAACGCTTCTTTGTAGTTACCGCGAAAGCCGTAATCACCTCGTGTTGGCGTCCGCTTAGCAGTCTGAGCATTTCATAGGCTTCGTTTTCGTCGGCAGGCTTTCCGAGCATCCTGTTGTCTATGCAGACAATAGTATCTGCCGTAATCACCAGTTCATCAGATGCCATCGTCCGGCGGTACCTTTTCGCCTTCTGACATGCTATATACCGAGCAATTTCTTCGCCTGCAATGCCTGCAGGATATGATTCGTCCGCATCAGGAAGTACGCGGACTTCGAAGGCAAGTCCCACATGAGCAAGCATCTCACGCCGACGTGGACTCTGACTTGCAAGGACAATATGATATTTAGATAGATTTTCGAACATGGGGGGACATGAAGACAACTTAGAACTCACACAACGACCAGGATTCTGTATTTATTGGCAAGCAGCACCAGGCCTTTTTAAATTAATGGGGAAGTCATCCGGGACCTCTAGCGGCCCTGGCTATGCCTATCCCTACCAGCCAAAGGCCTTGTCATCGGTCATCCAACAACCATGCGCCACCAACACCTGGCGCACCACATCGCGCACACAGCCCTGACCTCCTGCATACGGTGAAACATACGTGGCAATTTCCTTTATTTCTTCGGCAGCATCATGCGGACAACAGCTGCATCCCACACATCTCATGGTCTGGTAGTCAGGAATATCATCGCCCATATAAAGCACTTCTTCAGGACTCAGATTCTTTTCCTTCATCCATTCCTTCATCACATTAATTTTCACGCTTAGTCCCATGAAAATGTCCTTTATGCCGAGCCCTCTGTATCTTTCCCGCACCTTTTCGCAGCTACCACCAGTAACAATGGCAATGTCGAAACCTCTTTTCACGGCAAGTTGCAAGGCATAGCCATCTTTGATGTTTGCTGTACGTGTGGGCTGACCGGAAATGAGCATGACCAAAGGGCTGCTCAACACTCCGTCCACATCGAAAGCCATGGCACGTATTTTTGATAAATCGTAAGCTATCATAAAAAGCGTTATTATTTTCGGAATATTCCAAGATGAAGAAAAAGAATCCATTGAAAAGGCTGACATCGTCGCCAGGTGCATACCTGTCTGCCGGGAGGCTGTCATATAGAACCCTTATGCAAAGCTTTTGGCTATGCTGTCAGAAAACAATTTATAGAATTCCCTGAGCAAAGTATGGCCGTCAAGCATCTGCAAATGCTCCTCTAACACCCGCCTGTCGCCACGGCATGCCGGCCCCGTCTGCCCTTCGTGAGGCGACATCCTGTGCAGCTTTGCCACCGTTTCGTCGATGAGCGGCAACAGGCAATCTGGCGGAATACCGTATTCCGAGAGATAGTTGAATGCCATTTCGTAGAGATGATTGGAGAAATTGCAAGCCATTACAGCCCCTATATGCAGATGTTTGCGCGCTGCCGAAGAAAGCTCACAGACATGATTCGAAATACTAAGGGCAAGGTCGCTTACCACCTTTTGCACAGTGGGGCAGTTGGATTCCGTAAATACAAAGACCTCCTTGAAATCCACCGGAATTCCCATACTGAATGTCTGCATGGGATAAAGCACGCCATAGTGACCCGAAATAGGCTTCAGCATGTCCATAGCCAGACTTCCGGCAGTGTGCAGCACCACCCTATCTTTGGCTTGCTGGGGCCACTGCACAATCACCTCCGTAAGTGCAGTGTCTGTGACGGCAATGATGTAGACGTCCGTCCAGGGAAGGTCTGTCAACCGGTTTGTCACCACAATGGGGCTTTTGTGTTCCAACTGCCGGAGCAATCTGTCCGCCGAAAGGCGGGTACGGCTGTAAATGCCCATAATTCGGTGTCCGGCGTTTTGCAATGCAATGGCCAGCTGTGTGGCTAAACGTCCGGCGCCGACAAACGTGACAGTATATTTTGGAGAGGATGTCATGGGCTTTCTTTTGAATGCACAGGTTTTACAGATTGATGCTGCAAAGATACGACAAAGTGCGGGATTGCACGAAAAACAGTCCCCCTTTTTGCCTTTCTTTTCAGGGGGCCGACGGGAAATGATGGTCGAAAGCATCCACGATGCATGTGCATCGTCTGTATTTCAGATTGATTTCCTTGCTCTGGACCTCATGTGCCGTTTGATAAAGTCCAGACTATCCAGATAGACATCAGGACGCACAATCTGCATGACAACGAGATAAGTGCACACCGCAGTGCAGCACTTCACCGCCATCGGAAGCAACCTCCACCAACCCAGACTGCAAGCATCACCGAAGCACAACCGGCAACTCCCCCACCCCACCAATACGGCCAGGGCGGCAGCACAGGCAAAAAACAACATGTCGGCCATCATTTCCTTTATGCCGACTGAAAGCATCCCATGCACAATCATGGCCAGGAACAGCGTCCAACACGGTTGTAACAAGACAATGCCCGCCAGCAGCAGGAACATGTCCTCCCATCCAGCAGTGAGCCCAATCAGCAAGCCCTGCACCGACAGCAGCAACACCGTGGTAAAGAGATAAAGCCTTGAACGTCCGCACGAAACCATCAGATGCGTAAACACACCGTTCACTGTGGAGAAAGCCGCAGCAATGGAGAGCAGGGCAAGGTAGGGGACGCAGGGAGACCATTTGTCGCCAATAGTCAGCGGAATGAACTCGGGAGCTACAAGGGCAAGGCCCGAGAGCAGGGGAAAGGCCAGGAAAGCCGTGAAACGCAGCATTTTTCGGAAAATTCTGGTCTGCCGTTCCGCATTGTCGCCCACCTTGGCGAGCACAGGCTGTGCCACGGACGAAACCATCCCCGCAAGCAGGCCGTTCGACAGCAGACTCCATTTGTTGGCTTGCGAATAATATCCTACCTGCCGTAAGGGGAAAAAATGTCCGAGCACACCCTGCAGCAACTGCGCATTGAGGGTGTTAAGGATGTTCGTCAGCAATATGCTGCTGCCAAAGCCAAACATTTCGGCAATGGGACGGAAGCTAACCCTCAACGACGGTCTCCACGGCGAATACACCCACAGCATGACAGTATAGACCGTCTTGTACAAAAGGTCCATGGCCACAAGGGCCCAACATCCCCAACCTCCCGCTGCTGCCGAAAGGCCTACAATCCCTGCCGCAAACGAGGCAAGCACCTGCGAAGAGGTTTTCTCGCGTACCATCAGGTTCCGGAACAGCCATGCTGCCTGTGCCGTACCCAGCGAGGAGATGAAAAAGCCTACAAAGGACACACGTGCCAGCAGCGTCAGTTCCGGACAGCGGTTGAAGGATGCTATCAGAGGCGCTGCAAGGAAGAGCAACACGTAGAGCCCTGCACTCACACCTATCGAAAACCAGAAGACGGCATTGAAGTCTTCGGACCTCACATCACGCCGGACGCCCAGGGCGGAGGTAAAACCGCTCTCCTGGATATTCCCCGCAATCACAGAGAACACCGTCAGCAGAGCCACCAAACCATAATCTTCTACATTGAGCATGCGCGCAAGGGCAATACCGGTGAGCATGGTCACCACCTGTTGGGCACCGTTGCCAAAGGCCGACCAGAACATACCGCTTGCGGTACGTTCCTTCAACGTCACTGAAGAATTGTGGTCTGACATATGCTTCTTATATAATATATTTTTTTTGGGGGGGGCACGAGGACATGTTTACTTAGACTATAGTGTAGCCAAAGAAGATGGAATACCAAGGGTATCAGCGGACGGCACATACATAGGATGGGTCGTGCACGCAAAATTACGCTTTTTTGGTGAGGCGGCAAGGTTTGCACACGATATTTTTCACGCGCACCGTCAACTCCCGTTTGGGCTATGGGTACCTGACAGCTCCATAGAGCCTATTTTGCGCTTTATAAATTCAAGTGTACAATAGACACATAACAGACTGATTACCAATTGTTTTAAATCCGCCCCATTTGGATTTTCGCTTGACGGAACGCCTGCAGGGGGACGAATGCGCGAAAAACTTCGTAAATTTGCATCCCCATCCCGCCATCTGTCCCCTACCTTTTTTGCATTTTCACATCCCCCTTTCACACATTTCACACACACCACATCCCCGCCATGTCAAAAAGAGCAATTCATTGTCTGTGCCTATTCCTACTGGCCATCCTCTTCATCCTGCCGGTAGCATCTCGCCCGGCAACGACAACCTCTCCGCAGCCTTCCCTCTCGCACGTTCATCCCTTGAACTGGTGGGCAGGGATGAAGCACCCCGAACTGCAGATTCTCCTGCATGGAACAAACATCTCAGCCTGCAGTGTCCGTTTGGATAACACCAGCGATATCGCACTCCTGCGCACTGTCCGTACAGAAAACCCCAACTACCTCATCCTCTATCTCGACGTTCGCCATGCACGCCCCCAAACCTTCGACATCGTGCTGGTACGAAACGGAAAAAGCTGTCTGCGGCAGCCCTATGAAATCCGTCCGCGCACCCCTCTCCGCCTTGGAAGTTTCGATGCCTCGGACGTTCTCTATCTCCTCATCCCCGACCGCTTTGCCAACGGTAACACCACCAACGACGACGGCCTCGGAATGAAGGACCGCACCCTTGGCCGTCACGAACCCTACGGCCGCCACGGCGGCGATTTGGCAGGCATGGACAGCCACCTCGCATATCTCCACGACCTCGGTATCACCGCCATATGGTCCACACCCATCCTCACCAACGATATGCCAGAGGGAAGCTACCATGGATATGCCATCACAGACTACTACCAGGTTGACCCCCGAATAGGGTCGAACGAGGAATTCAAGCGCTTTGTCGCACACTGCCATCAGCAAGGCATCAAATACATCATGGACCTTGTCTTTAACCATTGTGGGGCAGCGCATTTCCTCTATACCGACCTCCCCGGTAAGGACTGGTTCAACTTCGATGCCCGTTACGTGCATACCAACTATAAGCTGGGCACCCTTATCGACCCACATTCCACTTTCCGTGAGAGGCGGATTGCCACCGACGGATGGTTCACCCGTGAAATGCCCGACCTTAACCAACGCAATCCGTTAGTGATGGACTACCTGATGCAAACAAGCATCTGGTGGACGGAATATGCCGGCATCGACGGCATACGACAAGATACCTACCCCTATTGTGATGTAGAAGCCATGGCACAGTGGAACCGACGTCTCGAGGAAGAATACCCCGGCTACAACGTGGTGGGAGAAACGTGGATAAACTATAACGTCGGCGTAGCACCCTGGCAAAAGGGCAGCAGGCTGGCTACCACGGACACGGAGTTGAAGACAGTCATGGACTTTCCCCTCATGGCCCTCCTCGGCAAAGTCTGCGACGAAGAAACAGACGATTGGGACCATGGCTTTGCACGACTTTGGGACTACTTCGCACAGGATGCGGTCTACGAGAATCCGCTCCACCTGCTCACCTTCCTCAGCAATCACGACACCGACCGCTTCTGTGCCACCGAGGCCCAAAGCGCCGACACCGCACGTTACCGACAGGCATTGGCCATTCTCCTCTTTGCACGAGGCATCCCACAACTTTATTATGGTGACGAGATTGGTCTTTGGAGCAACAAGAGCCAGGGGGACGGACTGTTGCGACAGGATTTCCCTGGAGGATGGCCGAACGACGAACGGAATGCCTTTACACCGCAGGGACGTACCGCCATCGAAAATGCTCGCTATGACTATACCCGCCGCCTCCTGCAGTTCCGAAAGGGGCGGCGTGCCGTGAGCGAGGGCAGCATGACGCAATTTACCATACGCAATGGGATTTACTGCTTCTCGCGGAAGCAGGACGACGAGACCGTTACCGTGATGCTCAACGGCACCTCCCATACGGCGACAGCACACCTCTGCATTCTGGACGAGGCCTTACCGACAAACCTCGCCTACGAGGTCATCAGCGGAGACACGCTAACACTCGGAGACACGCTTGATATTCCACCACGAGGAGTGAGAATCTTGTATTTCGGGAAATAAGAGAAATGGATATCCGGACGTTCGTCACATCAAAAGCATTTCTTTTATTGGGACAAACAAATAGTTCAACAACACTTTCTTATGATGTGAGGGAAAATAGGGTATACAACTCCTGATATTACAGGAAATAGCAGCCAAAGTACAAAGAGTTCAGAAATCCCTTAACTACCACCGCCCCCGTATGTAATCCTTACTACAGGGGCGGTGTTTTGTGTGCAATTACTCTTATGTAAGGCAGTCAAGCAAGAGGATAGATATGCTAACAGTGAATCTGAAACTACTAGTGTGTTGTTACAGCCATTTATTAAGAAGCAAAATTGAATCGAGCATTTGTACAATCCATTCTTGAAAAGATTGACTCTGATACTTTTGAAACATAACAATAATACTTTTGCCTCCGCCCAAAACAGTTTTCGTAAGCTTACTGGGGAAAGACTGTGGACGGGACAAAGTTCGAAACACTCAACCCGGAGATTGCACCATGGAAATGTCCTGTACGTTGCAAGGGGAAGACAAGTGTCCTCTGATAGTACATTATCCGCGAACCCTTGGGGTATGGGGGAACTTCATGGAGCCCCCACTCAGGTATAGCAGTTGTAACAGCTAAAGGACGAAGCACCTGAAAGATTTTCTCGTCAACGTAAAGGCATGTTTCTCTCGATGTGCCGCAGATGGTGAGTTTAACATCCCGACCTCGAGGAACAAAATAATCAAATTCATTTAGGTATCCTTCGCGTTCAAAGGCCAATCGACCGCTTTTAGGTGATGCAAGATAAAAGACACTTGAAGGTCCGATAAAAAGCACGTCACCACGATTTACCTTTTCTGCATGGAGTGTGAAGGTAACTGTATAGTCATATCCTATCTCAGGCTCAAGCCAATCAATGGGGGTATTGGATTTTATTTGTTCTATCGGGCATCGTACAGTGCCCTTTATTCCTTGTGGTAGTATACGCGCGAGCTCGTTTACACCAGGGGCTTCACTCAGAAACTGACGCTTAAAATCGAAAGACTCCCACGAAAATGAAGTGTAGTCTGCGGTCCATGTTTTTGTAGAAAATGTCTGTATGGCAGGAAACAATCGGTGATGAATGTCCTTTACTGTAATCCCATTTCCGCAATGGTCGTTCCATAGCGCAAACATACCACCCAGCAATTGCGGGTCGCGCTCTTCAAGACGTACAGCACGCATTTGAGCAGGGGTATAAGACTCGTAGATAAAACGATCATCAAGGTAGTCATAATAGTACCCAGCAGAAGGTACAATGTACAAATAATTATCTGGAACAGAAAGCAGAGAATATCCAGAATCCTTCATTTCTATGGGGTCACCGTAATCAGCAGACCACATCTCCATAACTACATTCTCTACTTTTACAGGAGTTCGCCCTTGCGCATGTTTCAACGAACACCATACAACCGGCTGCTTACCAAAAGACTCCACCTTTCGAATCAAGTGGTCGGTAAGACTTCTGAAACGTTCCACCACCTCTGGGTCACGGTTGCTGTATTCGTCTGTACCGATATGCACATATCTACCTCGGAAGACAGGAGAAGCTCCCGAGCAATACTCAGTGAAAAGGCTGTCAAGAAAAGGAATCACATGCGGATTGTTTAAATCAAGATGATCCATTCCGTATTCTTCCGAACCCAATTCTTTTCGATAATGTGAAAAAGCCAGACTGTGGGCTGGGACATCAATTTCCGGGATAATATCAAGGAAAACCCTTTCAGCTTGTTGTTGCAGATCGATGAACTGCTGCTTTGTGTACATTCCATCAGTAGCAGCAAGGCCAGGAAAATAATCGCTTTCAAGACGGAATGCCCCTGGGGTCTTTTGCCAGTCATTGTCAAAATACTCTTTGAAACCATTATCATTAAGGTGAATCTGTAGAGCATTTAGTTTATAATATGCCATTACCTTAATAAGATTTTTTAGATAACTTGCAGGAATATACTTCCTGCCACAGTCAAGAACTAATCCTCGAATGGGATATGCAGGAGCATCAATGGCTGTTCCACGGGGAATGCATCGACTGTGATTCAGTTCGCTTAGTTGCAACAATGTGCGTGTAGCCCAAAAAGCACCTTTGGATGTGGCAGCTGTGATAAAAAGACAATCCCCTATTTCAAGTTGGTATTCTTCGTTTCCCATAGCAACTTTATCCCTTTTGTGAGAAAGGGATAAAACGAAATCTCCCTTGATAGGTTTACCCTTGACTATTTGGAGAGGACATCCAAACATTGTCATATAATCATGGGCAAAATCTTCTGCAACAATTGAAAGGGAAGGCGTGGCAACAACAATTCTCCCAGACGGAGAGAACCAACCTTCTCCACCCTGCCAACAAGAAAGCTCAGGAACGACAAACGGCTTGGCGTTCTCAGCAAATACAGGCACAGAGCTTAGAGATAGGAAAAAAAAGAATACTATGTAATGGACAATACAGTTCATAAAAGAATGAATATGCAGTAAATGAAATAATTTCACGCCAACAAGGACTCAACGAAAGGACATGAAGTCAAAGTCATGTTTACTTTTTCGTACACCCATAATGAATAAATATTTCAACTCTCAGGGAATTCTTTTTGTGCACATGTAAGATACTCCTGAGGCAAGCAATTAGGATATATATCTCTAAATATGACATTAGTGAGTGTAGGGTCTGTGTAAATTGCACATGCCAGCCAAAACTTGTATTCACGAATAAGGACCAATCGTCGAGCGGCAAAGGCAAGATAAGGTGCGGCGGGAACCGGATGTGACTGCTTCTGACTAAGAAGGATTTTCCAAATTGCAGGTACACATCCAAAAAGATTGCGTTCACATAACATGCGCGAGACGTTCAAACGCAACTCGGGACCTGGATTTTCTCTTGAAAACAGGTCAAGAAGGATTTTTTCTGCGTAAACGTTGTCATGAAAGTCAAAAGCCTGTGTGGCGGCATGAAAGGCAACATCTGAATAGCTTACACCTAGCGACCTTGTCGTCATAAGGGTTTCGAAGGCCTTCCTCTTCTCATGACGTGCAGAAAAACACAGGGCAATATCTGTAAGAATTCGGATTTTGTCGGGATTCTCGTTTGGGCAATTCCTATTGCTGTGCGAGAGAACTTCAAAAGCCTCATCGTAGCGTTTCCTATTTAAAAGAATTTCCCCAGCACTAAGTGCCATAGTGTAGTCATTTGGATAAAGCTTACGGTATTTCCTAAACACCTCCAGGACTGTATTGTAGTCTGAGGTACCTATTGCAGCACATGCTTTGAGACGCAATGCTTTTTCGTTATCAGGATGTATGGCAAGCGCATAGTCTGCCGCTTCGCAACAGGCTTCCCAATGTTTCAACTCGTTACACAAATCGGCCTTCAAAAGCCAAGCATCCAAATTGTATGCATTGTCGTCAAGAAGATTGTCAAGATGCTTAAGTGCTTCATCAGCATATCCACTCTGATATGAACATTCGGCTATTGCAAGTGCTGCACGGGAATACTCCTCACCATCACTGCGGGGAATGAGCGAAAGGTACTTTTTCGCAAGGACAATGAAGCCATAGTCCATACAAAGCTCGCCAATATCAAGCAGAAGAGGAGATGCACTACGTGGAGTTTCCATAGCATCAATCTGGAATTCATCAACAGCAGCTTCATCTTTAAGGCATTTGTTAAACAAATCCTCAGCATCGTCCGGACGAACTTCGCTTAGGGCAACCTCGGCTTTGAAGAAACTAATTTCCACGTTCTCTTGTTCAGGAATTGCATTGACGATTGCTACGGCTTCTTCCCAATTCCCCTCGTTTTTCAAACGGTATGCATGTCGGACCTGTACTTCCGGATTATCAGGATAGAGTTTTTTGGCAATGCGCATACAAACTTCTGCCTCGAAATAGCGGTTACGCTCTTCATAATAGTCGAGAACATCAAGGATGTCCTCAACATCCATCCAAAACGGAATAGAAGCTGAGGCCAGTTTTTTTTCGTATTCAATAACGAGACTTTGGATTCTGTTATGGGATGTCTTCATTGTCGTAGAAAAGAAATAAAAGTGTAAACCGTACTTATGTCAATACGATGTTTTACTGTTTACCACATGATAACAATAACTTCTATTTAACCGACACTCAAAATCGGACTTTTTGCTGTAGGATGTGGAGCTTCTCTACTGGTACTAAAAAGGAGCCATATAGGCATTATCACCGAAGGACCACCAAAAAGCTAAAAAAAAGCAAACAAACAATAACGAGAACTAAACAACCACGATTATTTTAACCTATCACCCCCAAAAAAGAAAAGGAGGGAACCAAGATTTTACACATGGAATCCCCTCCCCCTTTGAGTATTGAGTGATGCGAATGTTGTAGAAAATGCTATGGAGGCGATTGGAATCTTTCATAAAGTGAATGCAGAGGCAGAACTGACGATAAGCCTAGTATCATCAAGCTCTGGAGCGCGAGTGCAGAGCCAAACTTGTTTGAGCTATGCCGAAGTGCGACAGAGCAAGGCGTAGCCAAGTATACTTGAATGGCCGAAGCGCGAACCGTTGAAGCAGCGAAAGCAGAGCAAAACGATGGAGCAGCAAGCCCAAGTTTACTTAGGCTATCCCGAGTCGTGACAGAGCAAGACAAAGCCATGTAACCCTGTTTAGCCAATCCTAAACAAAATTTCCCAACCATCCCCAAAAAGCCCCTATAACGTCAGTCTTTTGTCCCCGTCATTTCTCTCCTTTTGGTTTCTTTCCTCCTCATTTTCCCTTACTGTCTTTCAGTCCTACGGTAGAATTGAAGACGGGATGTTGGGGTGTGGAATCAGGGTCGACGTTAAAATAGCCGATACGCTGGAACTGCAGGTAGGAAAATGCGGGGAGGTGGGTGGCCCAGGTCTCCACGAAAGCCTGACGGTTTACCGTTAGACTGTCAGGGTTGAGGAATGGGCGCATGGCGTCTATTCCGCGCACTCCGTGCTCCCTCTCGTACTGTTTAATGGCGTCACGAGGATTTTCGCACGTCCAAAGGCAGGCGTAGTGGCGTACCTCGGCCTGCACGCAATGGCGGCACGAAAGCCAATGGATGGTGCCCTTGACCTTACGGTTGGCACCCGATGTGCCGGCTCTGGAATCGGGGTCGTAGGTGCAGTAAATCTCCTCCACCCTTCCGCTTTCGGCATCGGACTTGAAACCTGTACAACGAACGATGTAGGCATTCTTTAAGCGTGTCTCCTTTCCGGGAACCATGCGGAAGAATTTTTTGTCGGCCTCCGCCTTGAAATCGTCGCGCTCAATCCAAAGCTCACGGCTGAAGGTGATGGTGTGGCTGCCTTCCTCGGGGCGTTCGGGGTTATTGACCACCTCCATCTCCTCGGTCTGTCCCTCGGGATAGTTGGTAACGACGACCTTTATTGGGTCGAGCACGGCGGAAATGCGGGTTGCCCGAACGTTGAGGTCGGCCCGGGCAGCGGCCTCCATAAGTTTGACATCGTTGAGGGCGTCGAAGGTGGTGTAGCCGATAGAATCGATAAAACGGAGGATGCTTTGGGGGCTGTAGCCGCGGCGACGGATGCCGCAGAGGGTGGGCATGCGGGGGTCGTCCCAGCCGTTGACCACTCCTTCTTTGGTGAGCACCAGGAGATTCCGCTTCGACATCAGGGTGTAGTTGAGATTGAGCTTGTTGAACTCGTACTGTCGGGGACGGTTGTCGGAGAGATTGCCACCCTCGCCTTTCCACTCCTTCATCCAGTCGACAAAAAGATTGTAAAGGTCGCGGTGAGGCACGAATTCCAAGGTGCATATGGAATGGGTGACGCCCTCGAGATAGTCGCTCTGACCATGGGCAAAGTCGTACATGGGATAGGCGTTCCACCGACTGCCTGTGCGCCAATGGGGGAGGTTGAGGACACGGTAGATAATGGGGTCGCGGAAATGCATATTGGAACTTGCCATGTCAATTTTGGCGCGCAGAATGGCTTTTCCGGGCTCCATACGGCCGGAATTCATCTCGTGGAACAGGCGGAGGCTTTCCTCTACAGGACGGTCACGATAGGGACTGGGCTGCCCGGGGACGGTGGGAGTGCCCTTTTGGGCGGCGATTGCTTCGGAGGTCTGCTCGTCGACATAGGCCCTGCCGGTCTGAATGCACCACAGCGCAAAATCCCAAAGTTCCTGGAAATAGTCGGAGGCATAGACGAGCTTCGCCCATTTGAAACCGAGCCATTCGATGTCCTTCTTGATGGCCTCGACATATTCCGTGTCCTCTTTCTGGGGGTTGGTATCGTCCATGCGGAGATAACACACCCCGCCGTACTTCTGGGCTATGCCAAAGTCGATGGCTATGGCCTTGGCGTGCCCGATATGGAGATAGCCGTTGGGTTCGGGGGGAAAACGCGTTTGTAGACGTCCGCCGTTGAGACCCTCGGAAAGGTCGGTCCTTACGGTCTGTTCAATGAAGTTGAGTGTTTCCTTTTCACTCATATTGCTGTCGGGATTGCTGTCTGGGGTTGCTGGAGTGCTCATGATTTTTCTGCTTGTTGGTGTGTTGCACCGTGGGCATAGTCCACGTGGGTAAATGTGATGGGGTGAGGATGGTAGTAGGAGGGAGAGGTCAGTTGCCCATTTCGGAGAGGAATTTGATGCGTACAAGGCGTATCTCGTCCTCTTCGCAGTCGGAGCCGAGCTCGCGGAAGGCGACTTCGAGGCTGTCGGTCTCGGAATTCTTGAAATACTCATAGATTTCGTCCACCACGTCTTCGTCCATAACCTCTTCGATGAAATAGTCGATATTGAGTTTTATGCCGGAATTGACAATGGAATAGATGACATCGAGGAGTTCGTCGAACTCCATATTCTTCATGGAGGCAAGTTCGTCGAGGTCTACGCGACGGTCTATGGCGTTGATGATGCTGACCTTGAGCTGCGACTTTTTGGGGACGTTGCGTATGGGTATGTCCTCGGGACGCACAATGGCCTTCGACTCACAATGTTTGCGGATAATCTCGCAAAACTCCTTACCGTAGCGTCTTGCCTTTCCGCTTCCCACACCGGGGATGTTCTGTAGTTCCTCAATGCTTTGGGGGTAGACGGTGGCCATGGCTTCGAGCGAGGTGTCCTGGAAGACGACGTAGGTAGGCACCCCCTTTTCGCGTGCCACACGACGCCTGTAGTCTTTCAACACTTGGAAGAGCTCGGGATCAAGCGCTGCAGCCCCACTCTGCAAGGGGGCCTCTTCGGGCATTTCCTCGAAATCGTTGTTCTCCACAATCTTAAAACTTGCGGGATGCTTCAGATACTTTTTTCCGGCGGCGGTAAGTTTCAAGACGCCATAATTCTCCACATCCTTCTTGACATATCCGGCAATGAGGGCCTGACGGATGACGGCATTCCATAGGCTGTCGTCTTCGCTGTCGTCGGCAATGCCGAAGACGTCGAGAGCATCGTGATGACGTGCTGTCACCTCGTCGGTGGCGTCGCCCATAAGTATTTTCTTGATGTAATCATCGCGGAAATCCTCCTTCACCTGTACGATGGCACGAAGGAGTTTGCATAAATGTTCTTTTCCTTCCACTTGTTCTTTAGGATTATTGCAATTATCGCAGTTGCCACAGTTGTTGCGCCTGTAGGTTTCGCCGAAATAATGCAGCAGAAGTTTTCTGCGACATACAGCGGACTCGGCATACGATGCCGTTTCTTTCAGCAACTGGCGGCCTATATCCTGCTCGTTCACGGGTTTGCTTTCCATGAACTTCTCGAGTTTTTTCAAATCGTTATTTGAATAGAAGGCAATACAATTACCTTCTCCACCGTCGCGCCCGGCGCGCCCGGTTTCCTGATAATATCCCTCCAAACTTTTGGGGATGTCATAGTGCAGGACAAATCGCACATCAGGTTTGTCGATGCCCATGCCAAAGGCGATGGTGGCAACAATAACATCGATGCGCTCCATCAGGAAGTCGTCCTGCGTCTGGGAGCGCACGGCAACGTCGAGCCCGGCATGGTAGGGCGCAGCCTTGATGCCATTGACGGAAAGCATCAGCGAAAGTTCTTCCACCTTCTTGCGGCTTAGACAGTAAATGATACCGCTGACATGGGGATGCTGACGGATGAACTTTACTATTTCGCGATCAATGTTCGGAGTCTTCTGGCGCACTTCGTAATAAAGATTCGGACGATTGAAGGAACTTTTGTATTCTACCGCACCCTTGATGCCCAGGCACTTGATAATGTCCGCACGGACCTTCTCTGTGGCAGTGGCGGTGAGTGCTATAACTGGTGCCTCACCAATCTCACGGATCATGTCACGGATGCGGCGGTATTCCGGTCGGAAATCGTGGCCCCATTCCGAGATGCAATGCGCTTCGTCGACGGCGTAAAAAGAAATCCTGACGGTCTTCAAGAATTCTGAATATTCGCTCTTTATCAACGATTCCGGAGCCACATACAGAAGTTTAGTCCGCCCCTCAAGAATGTCGGCCTTCACCTTTTCTACCTGAGCCTTCAAGAGCGAGGAGTTCAGAAAATGGGCGATACTGTCGTCCTCACCATTTGTACGTATGGCATCGACCTGATTCTTCATCAGTGCTATCAGCGGCGAGATAACTATGGCCACCCCATCCATCAGCAAGGCCGGCAACTGATAGCACAATGACTTTCCACCTCCCGTTGGCATAAGAACGAAGACATTCTTCCTATCCAGAAGAGAACGGATAACGGACTCCTGGGAATCCTTGAACGTGTCGAAGCCGAAATGGAACTTCAGAGCTTCCTTAAGGTTGTAATCATTCGTCATAGCAGTGAGGGAGAAATTGGAAAAGGACGGCGGGGAAAGAAAGGGGAAAGTGCCGGCCATTCCGTGGCGGGATTGGGACAAGCCGGACGAGCAACGGGAAAGAAACCCTTACGGCATACCGGCCGGATAGACTTCTATAGATTATAGATATAACGCGAGATTATAGATATAACGCGCGTACCTGGACGTTTCCCCACACCCCCTTCATCTTATGCAAAGATATGCATATTACGGCGAACCATAAAACAATTTACAAAAAAAAGTGCGCTTAGTGCGCACTTTTTTCCTTCTTTTTCGCTTTTTAAGCCCATTTCGTTTTTCTACCTGTGGAGTACAGGGACGCCGTACTGCCGCTTGCAGGAGAAAGCTGGGCTGCAGTCTCCACAGGACCCTCAGGCGGTATGTCTCTCGAACTGCTTCTGCGCATAGTCCCTCGTCACCGTAAACGTCTTCTCATCAAGGGAAGGTGCATCAAACATGGCGTCGGTCATGATGGTTTCGACGATAGACCGCAACCCTCGGGCTCCCAGCTTGAACTCTACAGCCTTTTCGACGACATAGTCGAGGGCTTCGTCATCAAAGACAAGGGTCTTTCCGTCGAGTTCGAAGAGGCGGGCATATTGCTTGACAATGGCATTCTTCGGCTCTGTGAGGATATTTCGCAATGCGGTGCTGTCTAGGGGGGAAAGATGGGTGAGTACGGGGAGTCGTCCGATGATTTCGGGAATAAGGCCGAATGACTTCAAATCGGCAGGTTCCACATATTTCAGTAGATTTTCGGGAACAATATGCCGTGTGTGCTGAACGGAATCAAAGCCTACGGTATGCGTATTCAGACGCTGTGCGATTTTTTGTTCTATACCATCAAAGGCTCCGCCACAGATGAACAGAATGTTGCGCGTGTCAACATGCACATAATCCTGATCAGGATGCTTACGACCGCCCTTGGGGGGGACATTCACTATGCTACCCTCAAGTAGCTTGAGCATACCCTGCTGTACACCTTCTCCACTGACATCGCGTGTAATGGAGGGATTGTCGCCCTTGCGGGCTATCTTGTCAATTTCATCAATGAACACGATACCCTGTTCGGCTCTTTTCACATCAAAGTCTGCAGCCTGCAACAGACGCGACAGAATACTTTCTACATCTTCGCCCACATAGCCAGCTTCGGTGAACACCGTGGCGTCGACAATGGTAAAGGGAACCTCAAGCAGCTTGGCAATACTCCGCGCAAGCAATGTCTTGCCTGTGCCCGTGGGACCGACCATGATGATATTGCTCTTTTCAATTTCCACCTCATCGGTGTCCTCAGCATCGTGTCTGATGCGTTTGTAATGGTTATAAACAGCTACAGAAAGATGCTTCTTTGCATCGTCCTGACCGATGACAAACCTGTCGAGGTGTGCTTTTATTTCGTGAGGTGTGGGGATGTCCCCAAACTCCGGTGCCTGCCTGCTTGCCGTCGCACCCTTCCCTTTTCCATACTGGGCCTCAAGGATTTCCCAGGCTTGTTCCACACAATCGGAACATATGGAAGCTGGGGCACCAGGAAGAGCACCGTGAATGATGAAAGGAACTTCACTGGCAGGACGTCCGCAAAAACTGCACCTGTCTTCTTTCGTTCTACTTGCCATAACTCTTAAGGGGTGTTGGATTTTCCTTCGTTTCTACGCTCGGCAAAGTCAAAACAAGTTTTGCCTCTGCTCTCGCTTATCAAAACGCTGGAAAAATTAGTTAAGTACAGTCTCAAAGCGTTTTAGGGATGTTCTATAAATTAGTTTTACAAACATTCTAAGAAGTGCTCTAATGCTTGGGCGCTTTTTGCCTCTTGCTTGCATCTTTCTGTTCTACAAATACTTACATAGCCCGCTATGCGCGTATTTGAAGAACAAAAAACTACTGCGCAATAGTCTAAAACTCGCCTCAAGCTAATTTATAGAACATCCCTTTAT
>SAMEA3663097__coassemble_481_pt1 | contig 28153 bp, 20 predicted proteins | sample SAMEA3663097__metabat2_low_PE_001 | metagenome-assembled genome bin SAMEA3663097 (sample SAMEA3663097) | pig gut metagenome | biome: pig gut; feature: pig-associated habitat; material: faeces | place: France | collected 2012 | reverse complement strand
ACAGTGCACCAAGGATCCCGAGACCGGCCTGCTCGTTCCTCCTCCACTCGCATTTGACATCCTCGCCGAAATCGAGAAGAAGCTCCCCGGATTCCCCATCGTGCTCCACGGTTCTTCTTCCGTTCCCCAGGAAGAGGTTGCTACCATCAACAAGTTCGGCGGTGCACTGCCCAACGCCATCGGTATCCCCGAGGAGCAGCTCCGCAAGGCTGCTAAGAGCGCTGTCTGCAAGATTAACATCGACTCTGACTCCCGTCTTGCCATGACCGCTGCCATCCGTCAGCACTTCGCTGAGCATCCTGACCACTTCGACCCCCGTCAGTATCTCAAGCCTGCTCGCGAAAACATGAAGAAAATGTACATCCACAAGATTGTGGAAGTGCTCGGCTCCAACGGTCACCTTGGATAATGCCATCACCTGGATTTGAGCCTACAGGCCCATTGCCTGTTGCCACATCCTGAAATACAATCCCCTGCTGAAGGCTTGATGCCATCAGCAGGGGATTTTCGTTTGTAACAACTTTCCATCACGGGCTCTTCCGACCGTCACAGCATTAATGCAGGGACAAGCAATGCTCACCGCTCCGGTTTCTTCTCCCTTTTCTTAGGATAAGGAATAACGGGCAAAAGTGCCCGAATGACTTCGACAGCCTTTTCACGATGCTCAATGTCAAGGATATAGTGTGGCTTGGCACCATCGTACGGATAGCCAGTCAATGCGTCGGCCATTATATCGCGGACAGCAGGCAACATCTTGACAAAACAGATGTTGTCGCAGGCAATGACTATGGGCTTTTCATCCACGTATATCATCCAGTCTCCGAACATTTTCTTCGCACGCACCGTTCCTGTATCCTTAATTTGGGAATAGACAAAATCAATGAATTCTTCAGAACATGCCATTGTCTCAGATATCTGCTCACACAGAGAATTGTATATTTGTGTGCCTCCTTCCGTAAGTCTCAAGAGTTTCTTTTGAGGTAGAATTTCTCGACCACATGTGCTACACCGTCCTCCTGGTTCGACCAAGTGATGTAGTCGGCTGCATCCTGCACCTCGCGGGCGGCATTGGCCATAGCTACGCCCAGACCAGCAAAGCGAATCATGCTCAGGTCGTTATAACCATCTCCTACGGCGATGAGTTCCTCGCGTCCGATGCCAAGATTCTCTATCAAGCGACTGAGACTTGCGGCCTTGTCGATACCTGGCGGAACGCATTCCAGAAAGAACGCTGCCGAACGGTATACACTGAGGCGTCCATCGTAAGCCGATGCCAAAGACTGTTCGAGAGGAATAAGTCGCTTGGGGTCGCCTACTATGAGGCATTTATTGATGGGATATTGGACCTGATGGACAAAATCATCATAGAGCGTCACCGGCATTTTGTTGATAAAGGCCTCATGCAGCACATACTTGTCCCTGACACACGTAGCGGCAATGCCTTCACCCTGATAGGTAAGGATTTCGCAACCGGCATCCTTGGCAGCCTGATAAAGAGGAGGCACAAGGGCTGGGTCAAGCGTTTGGTCAAATATCACACGAGGCTCGCTCCCCCACTCTATAACACGCCCGCCATTAAATGCCAGGACATAACCGCCGTAACGTCCTATCTGCAACTGTTCGGCAAGGGCACTGATGCCATAGGTAGGACGACCGGAGGCAAGGATAACGCGTAATCCCTTAGCCTGTGCGGCAAGTAAAACATTAAGGGTACGCGGTGTGATTTCTTTGGCATCGTTAGTGAGTGTGCCGTCAAGGTCAAGAACAATGGCTTTCATGTTTGAAGATTAAAGGTGGAATAAATCTGATAGCCCCAACAGAAATAGTGCAACAGAATGATTTCAATAAAAACAGGAAACGCCTCCACACAAAACTTGATGTGTGAAGGCGGTGAATAACAGCGTCGGATAGAGGCGACTCGAACGCCCGACCCCTACGTCCCGAACGTAGTGCGCTACCAACTGCGCTACTATCCGATATGCTTTTGTGCGTGCAAAATTAGGAAAGGTTAGCGGAATATGCAAGTTTTTGCCTCTGTTTTCTAATCTTTTCACCACAAAAGCCGCGAAAAATGTTACTTCGCCGTGACATCAATGGTTATTTTAGAGTTCGTCGGATCATCGGTAATCATCAGAATTCGCCGACGCCCCTTGAAGTTTGCCGAAGATGCCAAAAGCTTTATTTTCAACGTAGCCTTCTCTCCAGGCTGTAGCGTACTCTTGGAAAGGGAGACACTGATTCCGGGATTGTAAACCTGCAAGGCAGACACATGGAGCACACCGGCACCACGGTTCTCGAGCACAAGCGACCCTTTCAAGGTATTTTTCTTTACCTTTCCCTCCAGACAGATACTGGTTGGAACTACCGCCATGGGAGCCTGCTGCAATTGCCGGTCCGTAAGATTGAATTCGGGGAGAAGCGTAGCACTAAGATCTATTTCCGAGGCCTTGCGTACCTTGTCGCCAGGAAAACGGGCTACATAGATGCTCGCACGGTTAACGCCAAGATTAGGCAGACGACGGCTGTCGAGCGTGATGGTGATGCGACCGATGCGGCCTGGACGAAGGACCTCAGGCTGGCATATCGCCGTAAGATAAGGCGGAAGATGCATAAGTTCGGGCACATAGTTCTTCTTGCCATTGTTCAGCACCAAAAGTGTCTGCTGTGGCATATCGCCCTTGTTCACATCATCGAATTCTATGTTATCGGTCGACAGGAGGATATCGTCAACCTTAAACGGGAACTGCTTGCTGTAGTCGATTACCTGCACTTTCACACAACCGGTGAGAACAATGTCTGTAGGTTCCTCCGAGGCGTTGGTGAAAACAGTGACAGTCTTGCAGAAAGTTCCGAGGGTTTCAGCGTCATAGCTAGCCGTAACAACCCCTTTGCTGCCAGGAGGTATGGGGGCAGTACTGAATTCCGCCACCGTGCATCCACAGTCAGTGGTGACGTCGGTAATGGAAAGTGGACGATTCCCAGTATTCTTTACTTCAATACGTGCCGCAGCTTCGGTATGCCATGTGAGTTGCCCAAGGTCGATTTCCGTTGCAGAGAACTTCGCACGTTGTGCATCGGCCGAAAGGGCAGAAAGAGCAAGAAGGAATGTATATAGCGTTCTCATTTTTCAAGGAGTAATAGTTTTTCTACAATTTCCGGAATCATCATCCATCTGCCTGGTATGGACAGGAGTGGCCCTCATCAAGGGCGCCCCTTCAGCATTCCGGTGCAAGAGGCCAGTTTACAAGATAGAGGTTGGAGGAAGTACGGGTGAAAGCCGTATACAGCCACCGCAAATACTCTTCGGGGGCCATAGTCTCTCCAGGAAACGCACCCTGGTCTACGTATACTTCGTACCACTGCCCGCCCTGTGCCTTATGGCAAGTAACGGCATAGGCATATTTGATTTGTAGGGCGTTGTAATAAGGGTCGCGGCGTACGGCCTTCATCCGCTCCGTACGGTTACGGATATGGGCATATGAAGCCTCGACACTGTCGAAAAGCCGCCGCTGTTCTTCGGAGGTCAATGCCGGAGCCTGTGAGGTGAGAGTATTGAGAATGGCTCGCACATCGATGGCAAAATTGCCATAATCCGGGAAACGGAGCGAAACATCTGCAAAGGTAAACCCATACATTTCATGGACATTACGGTAACGGACGACAAAGGCGCAGTCACCGTTTGCGATGAAAGGTAAGGGGAAACTCCGGGCTTCTTCAGGAGGCATTTCAGCGAGTGCCTCCTCCGTCCAATGATAATTGTTCTTTACAGCCATAATGCGTTCACCGGAACAGAGGACGTCGTCGTGCATCAGTATGCGGCGTCTGATGACCTCGTTATAAGCCACAGCACGGCTGTTGCTACGGGTGACCACTATGGTTTCGTCCAAGCCCCACTTCCGGTATGAATCTTCGATACTTTCACTGAGGTCTTCGTTTGGCACACAACGCAATACACTCTCCGATTGCGGGACAGGAGTGAAGTCGAGATTCGGCGTTTCACCGTCAAATTGGCCCTCGGCAAGCATGCAACGCAAACGTGTGGCCTCGCGGAGCACAGGCGAGGACTGTCCCTGACGTACCACCTCCTTCAGCTCGAAGCCTCGTACATTCAGATTGTAATCACGCAACGTAGCAGGAACAAGTGCCGGACTACGTTCCTCCCCCACCGGCGGCAACTGTGCCACATCACCGATGAACATAAGGCGACATCCAGGTTGAGAGAACACGAAATTGATCAGGTCCTCCAGGACATTGCCCGACCCGAAAAGCGAAAACGTAGAGGCGCACGAAATCATCGACGCTTCGTCCACGATGAAAAGCACATCACGCGCCTTGTTCCATCCGAGATCAAATTCCGTATCTTCGCCCTTGAAGGCCTTCTGGCGGTATATCATCTTATGGATGGTATAGGCTGGCATTCCTGCATGCGCAGACAGCACCTTTGCAGCCCTTCCCGTAGGGGCAAGCAGCACAACAGGATGCTGAAGTTTTTTCCACACCTTCGCCACAGCTGCAGTAAGTGACGTCTTTCCCGTACCGGCATAGCCTCTCAGTATAAACGCCTGACGATCGCGTGGATCGGCCATGAAGGCCCCAATGCGCAATGCAGCTTCAGCCTGATGTGGGGTAAACTGATGCGGGAAAGCATGCTGAAGATGCTGTGCAAAAACCTTGTAAAGCATAGAGGAAGGTAAAGGGGTGTTCCGAACAGCGGCAATGGTCAGCCATCAATGGTCGAATCTCCGTACGAAGTGGCCGTTTCCTCCACGCGTTTCTGGCGGAAGAATGTGAAGTTGACACTACCGTAGGCACGATGTTCAAGGAAAAGCGGATGATTGCTGAAATCGTTGTCTTTGCCGTGCTCAAGGACAAATATTCCTCCAGGCGCCACCAGCGTACCATGCAACACCATTTCTGGAAGTTCGGGAAGTTCACGCAAGGCATAGGGAGGGTCGGCAAAAACAAGTTCAAAACTCCGTGTTGCACGTTGGATATAGCGAAGCGCATCCGCACATACCGGACGTGCGGCAGGGTCGGCAAGCGAACGGAGTACCTGACTAATGAAGGCAAAATGCTGGCGGTCGCGCTCAACGCTCACCACCTCCGGACATCCGCGCGAAAGGAGTTCGAGCGTAATGCTTCCCGTTCCGGCAAAAAGGTCGAGGGCATGGGTTTCATCGAAATCGACATATGCCCGAAGCACATTGAAGAGATTCTCCTTGGCAAAGTCCGTAGTAGGACGTGCCTTAAAGGTTCGGGGCACTTCAAAGCGTTTCCCCTTATATTTTCCTGTGATGATCCGCATAACAAGATTTTTATTTCAAAAGCATCACGCGAGCAGCATCAGTCCGAGGTCGAAAGGAACGGCAGGATGCTGTGTGATGGGACACGTCCCGAAATCATCGCCCAAAGTATGCCGCCTTACGGAGGGTGCAAAACGCCGAAGCATGGCAGTGATTTCTTGAACCGTAGCATTGTTTCCCACCGTAATGTATAGCGTTTCTGATGGAACAAAACCCAAGGCTTTCGACAATGCCAACACATAATATACGGCATCAGAAGCACAGCTCACTTCGTAAGGGCAACATGCCACAAGTTGCCGTTCTATGAAAGCGGCCACATCAATGTAGCGGTCGCGGCAGTTCACGTAAACCCTGCAACGCTGTGCGTCCGCATTGTGTTGGGCGAATTGTCTTAGCAGCAACGAGGTGGCCGACGTGTAATGGATGTTTCCTCCTTGAAATTCCACTCCAATGCCATCGGATACCGACTGCCGTACGCCAAACAGCAACATGGTCCGCAATTGGGGAATTACATCAGCCAGGACACGGTATGGAACCTCTGAAGCCACTCGGAAACACGACTTGAAGAGAACGTCTTCCACGCTGTCATCGTATTCCGACACCGGAACCAATGTGACAGGTCCGTTGACTATGACTTCTACGTCTTTTACCTGTTGGAACAGGGGATGCTGCCGCCGGGCCTCCTGCAGGTTCTGCCTCAGAGAAAGGGTTGGCGTCATTACGTGCTCCACCAATGTCAGCACACCTTCGGCACCGGCATCAACGGATGCAGGACGGGTATAGTCAGCAATTGTTATCTTATGGTCTTCAAGTCGGAGGTATAGCATAACTGATAATTCGTGGATAAGCAGGGCAATATGTTTTCTTTTATTTTGCCCGACAGGCAGAAGAAGGATGGCTGAAAGCGGGACCAGGGAAAGGAGTATCCGGACTTAGGAAATACGGTTCTCTTTCCGACTGATTTTACGGCATATCAGATAGGCTATGGGGGCACAGACCAATACGCCGAAAGCATCCGCGAGGAAATCGTACCAATCTCCCGAACGTGTAGTGGTGCAGGAGCCCTGTAACACCTCTATCAGACCTCCGTACAATGCCGCCAGCGTAGGGGCCACCCAACGCAACACGGTTTGCAGGCGACGGTTCATCGCCAGTTCAAACAGGGTTACGGAAGCGATGCCTCCGAACAGGACCATATGCGTCCATTTGTCCATAAACGGCACATCGCCAAGCGGAGGCTCGGCAATGGGAATCAGACACACGATGGCCGTGGCTACGACTGCAACAAACGTAAGAGGATAATATCGGAACATCTATTACCGGTAGGAGGGATAAAGACAGGACGCTTTTCCTTTCACATAAATAAAGTAAATATAAAGGAGAGGCTTGCAAAAACGGATGGGAGACAAATCGTTTCGCTAAGCGAGTGCAGAGGTCATACTGACGAGTAAAGCAAGCACAAAGCAAGACGAAGCCAAATCTGCCGTTTGGATTATGCCGAGCGGAGGAAACGAAGAGCGAATCCCAACGTTATTGTAGCGAAGACAAGAAACGACCTGACGCATGATGAAATGCGGTGCTCTCATGGGAACATCCCAAAAGCCAGAGGTCAAATCGTGCCTCGGCCTCATCCTCATATCATCACATACGCCCAAGCACATTCCGCCGTTCCGGACTTTTACCAGAACTTATTGTTTTCTGCACTGTACTCGAATCCTGCGCCCCAAAGCGCCACTTCCACTTCGGCGCGTTCCACGCCATAATAGGCGCAGAACTCGTCGAGTGAGGGGAACTCGTCCCGCAGTTTCATGTTGACAAAACTCATCAGCATGAAAGGGTCAGAGGGAAATGAAGGAGGCAGCATCAGGCTTCAGATTCAGGACGCTGTATATAGGCAATGACATCGCCCTTCTGTACGTGAGCCCCCTGCTTTGCTGCAATTTCCACGAGCTTGCCGCCCATGGCCGCAGGAAGTTCACTGATCTGTCCGTGAGCATTCTCGATATAGCAGAAGGTATCGCCTTCTTTGAATTCCTGTCCGATAAAGGGTTCTATGGCACGTACATTCTCGGCATCACCGCCAATTTCCCACAATACGATTCCTGCTTCAGGAGCCACAATAGCATCGGCCTTGGCGTGTTTGAAGGCAGTAGCCTCCTCAATGCTCATGCCGCTGGCACATTCCTTGTCCTTGGCTGCCTGTAGGTCTGCAAGGAAGCGCTTCTTGGCAGCCCCGCTCTTGTAGTCACGATACTGGGTTTCGTGCATTGCAAACTCAAAGAGTTCCTCATCGTCCTCTCCGCGTTCCCAGCCGTTGGCTTCCATTTCATCGATGAAGCGCTGGAGGTCGTCGGGATAGTAGGACTGCGGGTCGGCATCGGTGAACTCAAAGCCCTTTTCCTTGGCAAGTTCCACGATTTCGGGGGCCACTTCGCCGGGAAGCTTTCCGCTCTTTCCGAGAATCATGCCCCAGATGCTGTTATCCATCATCGTATAACGGGGCTTGTCCATCGACTCGGTAAGGAGGTTCATCAGCGCAATGTTCTTTACATATTGACTGAAAGGAGTCACCAGTGGGGGATATCCTACACGCGGCCATACATAGGCAACTTCGTCGAAGAGACGTACAAGGAGTGCATCTTCCGAAAGGGGCTCTTCACCCTTCTTGGCGCGGTTGGCATTGATGGCAGCCATCACGCCAGTAAGGTCGGCCATCATGGAACCCATCATGCCGCCAGGCAGACCGCAACCAAGGAGCAACGATGACATGAGCTTATTACTGGGATTCATGAAATATCCGAGGAAGTCGTCAATGAACTCCTGTGTGAGCTTGCGGGCCTCCATATAGGCATCCATATTGATTTCCGGGACATCGAAGCCGGCATTCTTCAGCATACTCTGCACGGAGATGATGTCCGGATGCACCTTACCCCATGACAGCGGTTCGATGGCAGTGTCGATGACGTCAGCACCGTTGCGGCAGACTTCGAGAATGCTGGCCATGGAAAGGCCGGGACCGGAATGTCCATGATACTGGATAATGACATGGGGATGCTTTTCCTTGATGCGCCGACAGAGCTCGCCGAGCATGGCAGGTTGTCCGATGCCTGCCATATCCTTCAGACAGATTTCGGGAGCACCGGCTTCTATCAGTTGGTCAGCAATATGAGCATAATACTCTGCTGTATGAATAGGACTTGTAGTGATGCAGAGTGTTGCCTGGGGTGTCATCCCACCTTCAAGGGCATATTTGATGGAGGGAATGATATTGCGGACGTCGTTGAGTCCGCAGAAGATACGGGTGATGTCCACACCCTGGGCATGCTTCACCTTGTACATCAGGCGACGCACATCGGCGGGGACAGGGAACATGCGCAGGGCATTCAGTCCGCGGTCGAGCATGTGTGTCTTGATTCCCACTTCGTTGAACGGACGGGTGAAGGCACGGACAGCCTGGTTGGGATTCTCACCATAGAGAAGGTTGACCTGTTCAAAGGCACCGCCATTGGTTTCTACACGGCTGAAGCATCCCATCTTTATGATAACCGGAGCTATTCGCTCAAGCTGGTCCTTACGGGGCTGGAACTTGCCACTCGATTGGAACATATCTCGATAGACGAGCGAGAATTGAATCTTTCTTTTTTCCTGTGTACTCATTTTGATTCTGGTGTATGTGTGTGCTTGATTTCTATATTCATGCCTCATTAATGCTTCCGACAGACAGCCGGAGTGCACATAAGGCTGTAGTTTCCATCCTGAAAGGATTTGGAAAGAGGGCTATACTACCCGTGCAAATATACGAATTTTCCATATAATCCGGCACAAAAACGCAATGTAGTGCACCAAGAACCACCATTTTTTGAGTTCCTGTTGCATGTCAACACGGCAAACGCCCCTCCTGCCAAAGCAGGCGGGGCGCATCCGTATCAGAGAATCACATGTGGCTGCGACGACGCTGCAGACGCTTGTAATTCGATTCGCGCAAACGTTTGAGACACGAATCCGGGAGCATGGAATAAAAGGCGTGCTTTACGGACTTCATCAGTACTTTCCCAGAATATTCCACTTTCCATTTCAGCGTCTTGTCCCGTCCTTGTATGCGGGCGTTCTCACGGTTTATCTGCAACCTGTTTCTTGAGGAGATACCCTGTTCATTTTCGAAGATAGCGATATCGACATCCGCATAGACGAACTTCTTGCCTGCCTTGTACATCTTGTAGGTGAAATCGTAATCTGCAGCCAAAGGATAGCGCAGGTCATACGGATTCCTTTTCATATCGGCAGTGCGTATCAGCATGCTCTGATGGCAAAATGCCATCTTTTTCTGCAGGTATTCGAGGGGCTTGGGTTTCATCCGCACCTTCCCGAAATCCATTTTCAGACATGCGTTGCAGTAAACAATGTCTGCATCTTCCGCACCCTCTACCGCCAAAGCTTCGGAAAGAGCGGACGGATGTGCGAAAGCATCTCCGGTATTCATGAATATCACCCATGTCCCTGTGGCCATGGCCAGACCTTTGTTCATGCCATCGTAAATGCCGCGGTCGGGGGCTGATTGATGCAGGTATTCGATTCCTTTTTTCTCAAAAGCATCGGCATAGGCCACTGCCCTTCGGTAGGAATCGTCGTCCGAACCGCCATCAATGAAAATCATTTGCAGCCGGGGATAGTCGAGTGCCAGGACAGACTGCAAGGTATAATCCACGGCGGCTTCCGCATTCCGGCATACACTGACAATGCTGACAAGCGGGAATGAATTCATGGGATTGGGATATCTGTTATGGATATGCGAAGGATGAAATCCAATATGTGTTTGTGCAATATGGCTCATGGCCGATTCGCATCCGGTATGCTCAATTCTTGTTCAGGCGAGCCTTGGCCTGCACCACATTGATGATGTGGTCGCCCAGTTTCTCGCATTCGGAGATGTAATCGATATAGAAGGCTCCCAGACGATAGTCGTATTCGTGCTTCTCCACACATTGGAGGTTGTTGTTGCGCAAGTCGTTACGGAGCTGGTTAATCTTGTTTTCTATCTGATAGCTTTGGCTGATATCGTGTCCGTAGCCCTCGGGCTGTTCGAGCATACGGTTCATCTGCTGGAGCGCCATCATCACAAGGTCTTCCATATGACTGATCTGCAACAGTTGCTCATCAGTAAAATGTTCCTTGCAATATTGGCGTTTACGGCTCAATACGCGTGCCAGATTATAGCAACAATCGCCGATGCTTTCCAGATCGTCCACTTCACGGAGCATACGGTTCACCTGGCGCTTGGCATCGTCGGAAAGTCTTCCTTCCGAAACCTGTTGGAGATAATGTGCAATCTCCTGTTCCATGTTGTCGGTAATGCCTTCGTATTTTTCCACACGCTTGAATTCCTTCATGAAGTCATCGTCCTTGTCAATTCCATGCATGCCGCAGACAATGCTGAAGGCCTTTTCGCAACGCTGGCCGAAAAGTCCCACTTCCTTACGGGCTTCAAGAAGCGAAAGCTCGGCAGTGCTGAGGATACCGGCCGAAATGAACTGCAGGCGTCCCACTTCCTCCTGCTCGTTTTGTGGAAGGACGAAGCACACGAAGCGTTCAATCTGCTTGACAAAGCCGATGAGCAGCAAGGTGTTGAAAATATTGAAGGCTGTATGGAATGCCGAAAGGCGGAAAAGGTCGTTGCCACCGGCATGCATCATATTGTTGACCACCCAAGTCACGGCGTTGCAGAAGGGATAGAAAAGGACAAGCACCACGATAACTCCAAATACATTGAAGAACATGTGTGCCAGAGCGGCCCTGCGTGCCTGGGTGTTTGCGGTGAGCGAGGCCATGAATGCCGTGATGGTGGTACCGATGTTCTGACCCATGGCAAGTGCTGCCGCCTGTTCGAAGCCGAAACCCGGAATCTGCATGTCGAACAGCATGAGCGTGATGGCCATGGTGGCGGCAGAAGCCTGCACCAGCATTGTGACCAAAGCACCGACAATGACAAAAAGGATAATGGTAAAAAAGCCTCCATCTTCAATGTTTGCAAGCATTCCTGCCACAAGCGAACCGATTTCAAGACTCTCTGCCGACTTCTGCAGGAAAGAGAGACCCATAAAGAGGAAGCAGAAGCCGAACACGAATTCTCCGACACTCTTGCGCTTGTTGTTGCCGCTGAAGATGAGCGGAATGCCAAGAGCCAGCAGTGGCAGGGCAAAGGCCGCTATGTTCACTTTAAAACCGATGGCTGAAATCACCCATGCCGTGACGGTGGTACCAATGTTGGCACCCATGATGACACCGATAGCCTGGACAAGGTTCATCAAACCTGCATTGACGAAACTGACCACCATAACGGTTGTGGCACTCGACGACTGGATGAGGGCTGTAACGAGAACGCCCGTCAGCACTCCCATGACGCGGTTCTTGGTCATGGCAGCAAGGACGGCACGAAGACGGTCGCCGGCAAATTTCTCAAGACCTTCCGACATGATTTTCATACCATAGAGGAACAGACCGAGAGAACCCAGCAGACTCAACAGATTGAGAAAGACTTCCATAAGATGGGAGGGGGAAATGAAAAAGTTTACTTGTGTTTTGAAGGTCCTTCCACTGCCTGCCTACGGAGTCCAATGGAATGTGCAGGTAAAAGAACCCGCGCAAATTTACAACACTTTTTGGAAATTCCCCTTAAAATTATTTCAAACTTGTGAAGAAAAAGTGAAATTTCGGCATCTTATGAACGCGAAAGTCAATGCGAGACATCAAAAATTCCCGCATCCCTATGCACAATCAGGGATGCGGGAAGACCTCATCCGGGCAGGAGGGGGAGGTCCTGTCAGGGTGGTGCTCAAGCATGGAACTGCCACAAAGCCACCCAAAGTATCAGCAGGAGGGCAACGAGGAGTACAAGGCGTACCCGATTGTAAATGCGCTGTATGCGCCGTAATTGCATAGGTTTCATCGTTTGTCGCAGAAATATGGACACGGTTTACTCGCAAAAATGTGAGCACGACTTCAGCAGCGAACGCAGCTCTTTGGCAAGCAGTTCCGTCTCCTGGATGACGTGGATATTCAGTGTTGCAGCGGTAATGTTGACGTCGGCCTGCTGGATTTCAAGCAGCATTTCGCGGCGCAGGCCATTCAGCTTTTCACGGAGTGCGTCAATGTCGCGGCGCAGTTCCTCCACCCTCTTCACACGGGCGTCGTGCAGCGAATAGATGACGTCGAGCTCCGCCATCGGGTCTTCGTAGTGCATCTTTGTCAACTCATCGACAGACCGCCTGATCATGTCTGACAGTTTTTTCCGCAATTCGTCGAAACGCTGCATGGAAGCGGCAGGAATGGCAGGGAAATGGTTGTCGACATGCTCAAGCACCGGGTCGGCTATGCGGAGCAGACAGTATCTCATCTGCCGCAGCGAATTATGGATAAGATGGAAGTCGGTACATTTCCTCACGCTTTGGGCGGGGGTGATGCGGCGCAGGCAGAGGATTTCACGACGACGCAGGTTCTTGAGCGTCATCTTGTCGCGGTGCAGATTGCGCGAGGCACGCCGCAATGGCTTCAGCTTCTCCGTTGCCAGACCTTCGGTCAGCTGTCCGAGGGCTTCGTCAAAGAGCGTGAGCTGGCTGGCAGTGTTTGTCATCACGTGCTCGCTCAGCAGGGGCTCCACCTCGAGGGGGTTGTTGCTGGCCATCATACGTGCGAACAGGGCATCGCCCTCCTCATCACCGCTCTGGCGCGATGACGCACGCTGGTTGCGGACAAGGATGACCACGACTGCCACCACCACAGCTACCATTGCCACTTTACCGCCAGCATGCATCAGCAATGCTACACCCATACAGGCCACAAACGCCACACCTGCAGTGATGAACCATCCGCCGATGACGGTAAGCACACCGGTGACACGGAATACCGCGCTCTCACGGGTCCAGGCGCGGTCTGCCAGACTTGTACCCATAGCCACCATAAAGGTGACAAAGGTTGTGGAAAGCGGAAGTTTCAACGAGGTTCCGAGAGCGATGAGCAGGGCTGCCACCACCAGATTGACGGAAGCACGCACAAGGTCGTAGGCAGGTGTCTCGGCATTGGAGGCATCAGTACCGGAAGGTTGCACATAATAGCATTCGGATACCTTTGCGGGAACGTGGAACCGCCCTTCGATGCCTTGCAATATACGGTTGGGCACAACGGCCGCAAGGGCATTTGAAAGGCTTATTCCACCGCGCACCATGGAACGTGCCACCCGCGAAGAGCCGAACATCTCCTCCCCTTCGGTACGCGAGGAAAGATTGACGGAGGTCATCACCACCTTACGGGCTTTCTTGCTTGTAGCAAGCGCAAATACCATTACGGCACCGGCACCGATGAGGAAACCGATAGGGGTACGGGCACTTTCTTCGAGCGAGGTCATGGGAAAGGCCATGGGGTCGGTTCCGCCGGAATGGTAGAAATCCATAAACGAGGAGAAACCTGCGAGGGGGACTCCGATGAAATTCACCAGGTCATTGCCCGCGAAAGCCATGGCAAGGGCAAAGGTGCCGGCAAGAACCACAAAACGGAACACGGCATTGCCACCACTGCGGACGAGCCATCCCGTCCGGGCAACGGAGAAGGCCTCGACAAGCACCATCAGAAGGGTAAAGACGACGAGACACCCGAGCAGAAGGAGGAAGATATGGCCGTCAAGCCACGATTTCACATCGGCACTCATGAAGGTCATCGACTTCAGACCCTTGAACAGCATGAAGTAAACAATGGCGGTCAATGCCACACCACCGAAAAGACACACACGCAGGCTGAAGGACGTATGGCTGCCATCGGCTGATTTCGGTTTCACGAAGGAAAAGATGATGCGTGTGACATACTGTATCAGCAATCCTCCTACAAAGGCGATGGGCACGCTGACAAAGATACCGAATATCACTTCCATGGCCTTCGAAGTGTTGAGATAGTCGGCATACGTTCCGCCTTGACTACCGATTTTCAGCATCGTCAGGGCGAAGGATGCTCCGAGGAGTTCAAAGACCATCGACACCGTAGTGGAGGTCGGCATACCAAGACTGTTGAAGACATCAAGAAGAATGATGTCGGTAGCCATTACGGCAAGGAAAATGACCATGACGTCACCGAACTGGAACTGTGCGGGATTGAAAATGCCATGACGGGCAATGTCCATCATACCGTTCGAAAGGCAGGCACCGAAGAAGACGCCTATGGCGGCAACTGCCACGATGGTCCCGAAACGTGCCGTCTTGCTGCCGATGGCGGAATTCAGAAAGTTAACGGCATCGTTCGACACTCCCACCCACAGGTCAAAGAGGGCAAGGGCAAACAGAAATGCCACAATGCAAATGAAAAACAATGTCATATTTATATATTTATAATACCTAATATAGAAAGTGGACGGCAACGACATTCCGGGCTGCATGAAGATATCCACGGAATGACGCTGCAAAATTACGGCATAGACAATACAGGAAACGAAAAAAATGCATGAAGAGGATGTAACGTTTCTGTTACAAAACTGTTACAATCACTATCTGGGACATGGTTTACAGGGTATTTCATCATTTAGGCTTGGGTGCTATTCCAATGCCTGAAAACCTTGCAACATCATTGCATATCACTGTTCTTCATACAATTGCACTGCCGACATCAAAGAATTCCAGACGTATGTCTGCAGAACAGAATCCACAGCGCCACAGCCTTGAAGCCGTTTCAAACCAGGTAAGAATGCGTTTTTTCCAATGAAGACCGTAGCAAAGACAGCAGTCGTAACGTCTATTCATCAGAACGTTTTCGTTAAGCCAAAAGACCAAAGAGAGCTTGCTCACTTTGGCTTGGCGAGAAACGGAGGATGAAATCCAACAAACCCTTATCCACATATCCCCCGAGAATGCCCCCCTCTCGGAAAACAATCCAGAAAAGCATGACGAAACACATATCAATCCTGCTTGTCCTGCTGTCGTTGGCAGGAAAGGCTTCCGCACAGTTCGGTGTCACCGACGAGCAATTCGACTCCATACAGGCTGCCCACGACTCCCTGCAGGTTGTCCTCGGCGAAGCCAGCGTAGCAGCGAAGAAACGTACCATAAAGGCCGAAATCGACAAGATGGTCTACTCCGTCACCGACGACCCTGAAGCAGCTACACAGACCCTCACCGAAATGCTGAGGAAGGTGCCGATGGTGACCGTCGACGGCGAAGACAACATCAAGGTGAACGGCCAAAGCGGATTCAAGGTCTATGTCAACGGCAAACCCAACCAGATGATGTCAAACAATCCAAAGGAAATCTTCAAGTCATACCCCGCCTCGGCAGTAAAGAAAATTGAAGTGATTACCGATCCCGGAGCGAAATACGATGCCGAAGGCGTATCGGGTATCCTCAACATCGTCACCCTCTCCGAAACCGTTACCAAAGGTTGGACCGTCACCCCACGTCTCAATGTCAACAACCAGGGTTATGGCGGCGGATTCTTCGGAACCGTACAATACGGCAAGTTCACTGTTTCGGCGAACTACGGTTTCGGTGTCAACGACTGGTGCAAGCCTACCAGCAACCATAGCAGCGTACAGTACGAGGAGGACACCAAATTCCATCTGTTGCAACAAGGAGGTTCGGCTAAACCGAATGTGTTCTATAACTTCGGCGGCCTTGATGCTTCCTACGAATTCAGCGACCATGACCTCCTCAGCGTCAATGCCGGAGTCTTCGGGCATAAATACGACTTCGACGCCATCGGCACGGCAAACATGTGGGATGCAGACGGTAAATCAGTCTACAGCTACAGCAGCCGCATCGTCCTCGACAACAACAGCATGAACTACAATGCCGGGGCCGACTACCAGCACACCTTTGCCTCGTCTGAACAAGCTCTGACCTTCTCTTACCGCTACAATGGCTCTCCCAGCAACCAGAAAAGGCGTCAAGAAACACTCAACATCGAAGGAGCGGAGTACCTCCCCACCCTCACCGACCAGGACATTGACCCTGACTACCACTCCACCGAACATACCATACAGGCTGACTTCACCACTCCTTTCGGTAAGGAGCACCAACTGTCGGTAGGCGGAAAATACATCCGTCGCATCAACGAAAGCGACTCCAAACAGTTCGACAAACCGGCAGTGGGCATGGGAAGCGGCGACTGGACCCTCAACGATGCCGCATCGCTACACTATAGGCACCTCGGAGGCATTGCCGCAGCTTACGCCGAATATGTACTGAAGCTCCAGAAATTCAGCCTGCGCAGCGGACTGCGTTACGAGCATTCGCACGTCGACGTCAAATACCCCGACGGCAAACGCCCAGGATTTGTCCGGAACTTCGATAACCTTCTGCCCTCGCTCAACCTGGGTTACAACCTCTCGGCTCTGCAGATGCTGAAGTTCACCTACTCTTTCCGTATCCAGCGCCCTGGCATCTCCCAGCTTTCGCCTTATACCGACACCTCCACACCGGGATTCGCCAGCTATGGCAATCCGCGTCTTGAGAGCGAGGAAGGACATTCGTTCGGATTCGACTACAACCTCTTCGGCACCAAGTTCAGCATTGCCCTCAACGCTTATTTCAACTTTTCGAACAACGGTCTGACGGACTACACCTTCATCGACCGCCAGCAGTGCCTCAACACCACCTACGACAATTTCCTTCACCGGCGCTCCGGAAACCTTTCGGCATACATCAACTGGAACATCTCACCGCACACCTCGCTGAGCCTCAATGGTAGCGGCGGATATACCGACCTCAGCGTCGACCACAAAGTGGCGGAGAACGAAAAGCACAAGGCCTTCCACGTCAAAATGCATAAAGAGGGATGGCAGGGATACGGTTTTGCCAACCTGCGGCAAGACATTTGGTGGAACATGAAGCTGGGCATCTCTGCCGGTGGAGGCCTCCCCTGGCTCTCCCTGCAACAAAAGGGCAGCAACTGGTACTTCTACAATCTGAGCCTCTCACGCTCGTTCCTCAAGGAAAAACGGCTTGAACTGGCACTCAACATCAGCAATTTCTGCAATCCTTATCGCACATACACCTCCACATCCGAGGGAAAAGGGTATGTAAAGACCGAACAAACCAGGAACTACCAGATGCGCTTCGGCATCAGCATTTCCTGGAGACTCGGAAAGCTACAGACATCCGTCAAGAAGGCACGCCGAACCATCAGCAACGATGATGTGGCAGCACCGCAAAGCAACAGTACCCAAGGGGACGGACAAGGCGCTATGGGCGGAAAATAAGAAGGGGGAATCTCCCTACCAGGCTTCGGCTTTCTTGGACGTCACTTCCTTCTCCCTACAAAAAAGTTTTTCGCAAAAAAGCCTACATTTCCTACACCGATACCCAAGACTTCCTGCTTTTGCTGAGGATTTCGGGTGAAGGATAGGGTGTAGGATGGGATGCCGGGTGTAGGATGGCATCGGTTTTTGCAGCGCAATATGGCAATCTTCCATGCATTTTAGCACATGTTCCATGCGCTCAATGAAACGGAAATGGCAGAACGATGGGACACAAGGACACAACGACGGATCAGAGACCTTGAATCCTGCACCAGGAAACCTTGGACGGCATTTCAACTGTCGTCAACAGGTATGAGAGATGTAGCATTGTTTGGCAGACTATTTCCGGTTTAAAAGCTGGGGGCAATTAACATGAAATAGAAAAACAATAAAATATTTTCCACATGTATAGGCAAAACAAAATGTAAATTTTACCCCCCCCGAAAAGAAAAATTGGACACTTTTTGACGTATTTTCGACAGGATTACGGCATTATTTCACTCAAATTCCGTCCAAAAGCACTAAATTTGCACCAGAAACAATATTAATAGATATGCATCGGAGACGATGCACCCCCCCAAAAGCCCCCATTGTGTCCGGACCGTTCGACTGCCAGACAAGCGTCCTGTAGCCCTTCCCCTCCAAGGCATAAGCCCTCTTGTCTCTTTATTGTCCCAACATTTTTTCCGTCACACCGAGATTCTACGCAAGGTTTCCAAAAGAAGGAAATGGCCCTGCAACGGCAGGAGCATCTCCCCCGACGGCATATCCCGCCCATTTCCCCCCAAGAGGGCGTGTCGGTACTACCATTTCCGAGGGCCTTTTGTGCGTAGCCTATGCAAGAGAGGGGGACAGACACCAGCCACGGTCCCTGTCCGATATTACCGACAGGACCTAAAACCTACTACACCAATCCTATGATGCCGATTCGTAAGATTACTGTTTTTTTTGTTTTTATTCTTTCTCTCGCAGCCTGCGACAAGACCACCAATGCCACCCATGAAGACATTTCGCAAATGGACTATGCGGCATTGACGGATTTTTTGGCCCATGAAACCATCCCTGCCGACAGTTTTCCACGTGCCATAGCTCGCTATGCTATGCTCTCAAGGGTGCAAAAGGACTTCCACGCCACGCTCAGCTCCCTCGACAGAATCTACAAGGAACAGCAAAGCCGGGGGGCAGGCAAAGACCTCCTTACCGACATCAGCCTCGGTAAGGCGATAGTCACAGCAGACCGCCTGCCCGACAGCATTGTCTGCGGCTACGTACGCGCAGTGATGGGACAGATGGAACACGGCGTCGCCCCGTCGAGCGTCATCAAACGCTATACAATGGCAGCATTTGCGACACTATTGTCCGGCACGGAAACCAGCAACGCACTCACCATAGCACTGTGCAAGAAAGCCATCAACTACACCAATCTCCATTCTGACGTTCAGGCAAGGCCGGAAATATACACCTATCTCGGGCAGGCTGCGTACGAAAACGGCGACAACAGCGTCACACTGACCACCATTTCCAAAGCCCTGGAACTGGCACAGGCTACGGGAAACACCCTGCAGGAGGCCAGAGCCTATGCCACCCTCTCACGGGGATTCCGGGACCAGGGACTCTTCATGCAAGAGAAAATGACGGCAGAGAAGGCCTTCAACCTTTCCCGGACCATTCCTATCGGCGAAACGAAGTGCTTGGCTGCAAGGGTCATGGGATGGGCTTATGAAGACCAGCAACAACTCGACTCTGCACTGATTTTCCTCAACCTTGCCTACGAAATCAGCGACAGCGTGCATATGCCCAGCATGGCACAGGACATCCTCGAAAACGACATCAACCGTCTACGCCAGTACGGATGCCGGCAAACGGACTCCCTGTCTGCTGCCCGTGCACATGCCCTGCAGGAATATACCAAGGTGCTTATCGACATCAACAAGGCTGAGACATTGAAGGACAACGTTGAACCGCAAATCTCTCGCAACCGTGCCATCATGTTCTATGCCATCGGCATCTGCCTTGCCGTCTGCATACTCTCGCTCATCGGCTTCTACTTCTTCAGGAAGCACCAGAAAAGGATACAGGCCGAAAAGGACGCTCACCTTGAAGGCATCACCGCACGACTCCGCAACATCACCTCGCAATACCGGAGCACCAGTGAACGACTCGAGGAAGTGAGGGAACGGCTGAGCACTGCCGAAGAATACCGCGAGCAGCTTGCCCGTCAGATAAGGGAAATGGAAAACAAACTGACAGACAAGGAAGACGAACTGCAGGAAACGAAAACGCGGCTCTCGAACAAGCAGGCTTTCATCACCAGCCTGCAGGAAGAGCACAAGGAACAGGAAGAGAGACTCCAGGAAATCAACAGACGCTTTGCCCACAAGGAATTCAACCTTGCCGAGGCCGTAAGCAATCCTCGCCATTTCGCGCGCGACTTCCTGGCCGTTCATCCCCATTTCGAACTGGCTCTCAAGGAGCGCTCCTCCAACATCTCCTCGCACGATGTGTTGCTCTGCATACTCATCGTTCTGGACGTTTCGAAGGAAGACATCGCAGACGTCATGAAGATTCGTCCCGAAAGCCTCAATGTGGCACGCCACCGCCTGAGGTCGAAACTCGGACTGACGCGCTACGACAACCTCTACACCATCCTGCGCTCACACCTCTGACAAGCCAAAGCCGGCATTTTCAACATCAAAAAAGGCCTTTCTGGCGAAAATAATGTTCCCAAGCACGGCCATATGCTGTTTTTTTGCTACTTTTGCACGCACATAAACTAATTTCTTTGCAGAAAAAAAGCGTACAAAACCCATATGAAAAAGTATCTCTTCACCCTTTTCATTGCCCTGTGCGGCATCTTCAACTGCCAAGCCCAAAACAACTTGGTAGAATGCGTCATCGTAGAACTTCAAAATGGCGAAACCCTTTCGCTCGCACTGAAGTACACACCGAAAGTGCAGTTCGAGAGCGAACAAGTGCTCATTACCGCCGGAGATTTCGAAGCCACCTACGAGCGCTCACTCCTTCACCGATTCTACTTCAAGATGGACATCGATGGCATCCACGCCATCTCCGATGCTGAGAAAAAGAGTGCCGGCACCATCTATGACACCCACGGACGCAAGGTGGCAGACTACGAAGGCTCCATCGATACCGTCAAACTGCAAGAGGGGGTATATGTGGTGAAGACCAAAAGTGGCGAAAGCTTCAAGATGCTGAAGAAATAAGCAAGAAGAAATCAACAAAAGGGGGACACACCCCAAAAGAGAGTCCGCACTCCGCAGACGTTCAACAGACTGAACACTGCGGAGTGCGGACCTTTTTTGTGCCCTGTTGTGCCCTACTCCACGGCAGGGGAGGCAGGCACAAGGCTCAATCGCGACGGAAGATATCGCGCGAATAGACTTTCTCTTCCACATCGTCGAGCTCGGCATCATAGCGGTTGGCGATGATGCACTGGCTCTGGGCTTTGAAGGCCTTGAGGTCGTTCACCACACGGCTTCCGAAGAAGGTCGAACCGTCCTCGAGCGTCGGTTCGTAGATGATGACCTCGGCACCCTTGGCCTTGATGCGCTTCATGATGCCCTGGATGGCACTTTGCCGGAAATTGTCGGAATTCGACTTCATCGTCAGACGGAACACTCCGATGACGCAATGCTTCTCTGCCATACGGTCGTAACGGTTGGTGCCGCTGTAGCTGTAGTAACCGGCACGTTCCAGCACCTGGTCGGCAATGAAATCCTTGCGCGTACGGTTGCTCTCGACGATGGCAGTCATCATCTGCTGCGGCACATCGGCATAGTTGGCCAGCAACTGCTTGGTATCCTTCGGCAGGCAATAACCGCCGTAGCCGAACGAAGGATTGTTGTAGTGCGTTCCGATGCGGGGGTCCAGCCCTACACCCTCAATGATGGCACGGGTGTCGAGCCCCTTCACTTCGGCATAAGTGTCGAGCTCGTTGAAATAACTTACACGGAGTGCCAGATAAGTGTTGGCAAACAGCTTCACCGCCTCGGCCTCCTTCATACCCATATAGAGCACAGGAATGCCTTTGTGCGGGAGTGCGGCAATCTCATCATCGGAACATCCCACATACTGCTGACCGCAGATGGCCCCCTCCACAAGCAGGTCGGCAAATGTCTCGGCCGACTGCAACAGATGGTTTCCGGCAATCTCGCGGATGGCCTTGTCTTCGGCCGAAAACTCGTCGTTACGGAGCATCCTGGGGACACCGACAATGATGCGCGAAGGATAGAGGTTGTCATAGAGTGCCCTGCTCTCGCGAAGGAATTCGGGAGCAAAGAGCAGATGGAGCTTGGGAAGGCAATGGAGCGTGACGGGCGTCATTCCGTGCTCGCGACAGTATGTCTCGTGACGGGCTACCACCTCCATCCATCTTTCGGCATAACGCAGATAGAGCGAACGGCAATATCCCACGGGAATGGTGCTCTTGATGACCATCGTGGCCTCGGGATTCACTGTCAGCACAAGGTCGATGACCTCCTCCACATGCGAGGTGTCGAAAAAGTTCTTCTGGGCATCGTAGTTCGTCGGGGCGGCGATGACCACGATTTCCGCAGCGGAATAGGCAGCGGCACCGTCGAGGGTGGCTGTCAGCCGCAAGGGACGCTCAGAGAGGTAGCGTTCGATATATTCGTCCTGGATAGGAGAGCAGCGGCGGTTTATCATGTCCACCTTTTCGGGAATCACATCGACGCACGTCACATCGTTGTGCTGGGCAAGAAGGGTGGCTATGGAAAGCCCTACATATCCCGTACCGGCAACGGCTATTTTTCGGTTCATTTTCAGATAATGCTTGGGGGGTTAGTAATGAGAAGCTTATGCAACCTGCGTTATGACTTCGTCTTACGGCGAAACATTTTCGACGACAAAGGTAACGAGAAAACGGCAATCAAGCGGCAAGAAACAGGCAAAAAAAGTCCGGATGCCCTTGAATTCAAAGGTTTTTTGTAAATTTGCCGAAGAGAAAGGTGGATTCTTTATTTGCCTTTCCGGATTTTGGAACGACAAATGGCCGACTGCATGCCACGCTAAAGACAATCTCTACCCATACTATGAAAGACTTCAAGAACATATTTTTCGACCTCGGCGGTGTGCTTTTCAACCTCAACACCCGCGCTGCATTCCGGGCGTTCAAAGCGCTTGGAATGGGAATCCCTGATGAAATCATTGCAGACAACCAGCCTCTGAACGGCATGCCCGAAGGGCAGGAAATCGTCAGACTGATTCACAGCATGGACCTCGGCAAGGTGCGGGGAACGGAATTCATGGAAATCGTGAAGAGGGAATGCCGCCCTGGCACCACCGAAGCAGAAATCCTGCACGCCTACAACGGAATGATTGAGGTGCCGGTGACACGGCTGGAACTCCTCAAACGCCTGCGTAGCAAGTACAAGGTCTACCTGCTCAGCAATATCGGCGACCTTCACTGGGAAGCAGCCCGCAACATGGCCGCAGCTGTCGGCTATCCCATGGAGGAGTGTTTCGACCACTGTTTCTGCTCCTTCGAAATGGGTGTGGCAAAGCCCGACCCCGTTATCTTTGAACGCGCCATCGCCGAAAGTGGCGTCGTCCCGGAAGAGACTCTCTACATCGACGATTTCGACGCCAACATCGAAGCCGGACGCCGCGCCGGATTACTGGCCTACAAAATCGTCGGCAACACACTTGAACAACACGTTCCCATCCTCTTCCCCGAATTCTGCTGATTCCCTTTCTTTCTGACCTAACAAAACACAAGCTACAGGCCCTCCCCCTCCCCGAAATCCCTGCCTTCGGAGAGGGGGCTTTTTCTTGTGTTTCCATAGAATATCCGTGGACATCCGTGATAATCCGTGTGAATAACAATATTGAATCAACACACGGATGTCCACGGAAGGTCTCGGAGGATTTTGAAAATAATGGGAACTTTTTCTTCCCCTTGCAAAAAGAAGGACAACGGAAGCCCCCCAAAAAAGGATGTCCCAAACAGCAGGATTATGTGGATTTTACAAGGATAAATGAGGCGCAAATCAGTGTGTACCGACCCATTTTTCCTGAGTTAGACACGATTTACACAGGCTGCAATTTCCTACGTTTGTCAAGCATATCACCAAAAAGAACATCATAATTTCGACACCTGTAAACTTTTTTCAAAAAAAAGTAGACAAAAGACACTAATGCACCTATACATCACCTCAAAAATGGCATGTTTACTTGCAAAATATTATCCCATCCTTGACTTTTTGGCCTAAATTCGGATGAAAATGTCTGCACATGTCCACATTTTCACCAAAATCTCGCTACCTTTGCACACGTTTTTTTCAGATTCCTGATTTTAGAAAACGTCACAACTTTCCCGCACAATGTGCCCAACCCGATTCACATATCCGATGCTTCAAACGCGCCGCAATGCTGCACCACTGCAGCCCGGACGGCTCACCCCCAACAGCATACAATGAAAGGTAGGTCCTGCCCCATGCACCCGCAACATGGCAGAACCTACCTTTCAGCCTTTTAGCGACATACACCACCGAAAGCCTGTCATACGGGGACAGGCGTCCACTCCAACTCTTATCTCTGAAACATACAGTATGGAACCCTTGAAACACGAATGCGGCATCGCAATGGTGCGCCTGCTCAAACCACTGGACTACTACCGGAAGAAATACGGCACCGACAAATATGCCCTCAGCAAACTCTATCTGATGATGGAGAAACAGCACAATCGCGGGCAGGAAGGAGCCGGAATGGCCTGCGTAAAACTCAACGGAAAGCCCGGACATGAGTATATGTACCGCGAAAAGGCTGAAGGCAAGGATGCCATCACCAAGGTCTTCGCCAGCGTCTACAGGCAAATGGCCGGAGACAACGCCGACGGACCGGCTGAAATTACCACCACCGATGACATTCCCGGCGAAAGGCCACCATTCCTCGGTGAACTCTATATGGGACATCTCAGATACTCCACCACCGGACGTGGCGGACTGAAATATGTGCACCCCTTCCTACGCCGCAACAACTGGAAGGCAAAGAACCTCTGTCTCTGCGGAAACTTCAACATGACGAACATCAGCGAAGTGTTCGCCCATCTTGTCGCCCAGGGACAAAGTCCGCGCGTTTACAGCGACTCCTACATCATGCTCGAAATCATGGGGCACCGTCTTGACCGCGAGGTGGAACGGCTCTTCGTCCAGGCTCAGGAACAGGGTCTTGAAGGCACGGACATTACGGACTACATCGACGCGCACGTGGACATCGCCAATGTGCTGAAGACTTCCATGCCGCTCTTCGACGGCGGATATGTGGTGTGCGGACTCACGGGAAGCGGCGAATTCTTTGCCATGCGCGACCCTCACGGCATACGTCCGGCATTCTATTACATCAGCGACGAACTGGTGACATGTGCCAGCGAGCGCCCCGTGCTGCAGACCACCTTTGACCTGACTGCCGAAGAAGTCCACGAACTGCTGCCTGGACAGGCCATCATTGTCAGGGCATCGGGCGAAACCGTCGTACAGCAGATTGTCGAACCCCAGGAATACCTGCCCTGCTCCTTCGAACGCATCTACTTCAGCCGTGGAAACGACCTCGACATCTACAACGAACGCAAGGCACTGGGACACCAGCTTACGGACAAAATCCTCGAAGCCGTGGAAGGCGACACCGAACATACCGTATTTTCATACATCCCCAACACGGCCGAAGTGGCGTACTACGGACTCATCGAGGGAGTGGAAGACCATACCCCACGCGTCAGGGCTGAAAAGGTGGTGTCGAAAGACATCAAACTCCGTACGTTCATTGCCGAAAGCGGCGTGCGGAACGACCTTGCAGCTCACGTCTACGACATCACCTTCGGGTCCCTCAAACCATATGTCGACAACCTGGTGGTCATCGACGACAGCATTGTCCGCGGTACCACCCTGCGCGAAAGCATCATCAAGATTCTCGACCGCCTGCATCCGAAGAAAATGGTCATCGTCAGTTCGGCACCGCAGATACGCTACCCCGATTTCTACGGTATCGACATGAGCCGCATCGGCGACTTCATAGCCTTCCAGGCGTGCGTGGCGCTCCATCATGAACGACATACGGATGGGATGCTGCACACCGTATACAACGAATGCCGCGAGATGCTTGACAAAGGCGACATTGCACCCGACCGGAATCCCGTACGCCGGCTCTATGCTCCCTTCACCGCTGAAGAACTGTCGGAAAAGATGGCACAACTCCTCAGACCCGAAGGTGTCACCACACCCATCACACTCGTCTTCCAGAGCATCGAAGGACTCCACCGGGCCATCCCGAACCATCCCGGCGACTGGTACTTCACGGGGCACTACCCCACTCCCGGCGGCCTGCGACTCCTGCTGTCCTCGTACGTGGAATGGTACGAAAAGCAGCATAGAGAGAGCAGCGACAAGGCATCCGGCCCCAGCCTTTAGCCTGCATTGACACTATGCTGCACCTGCTGCAAGGACATTCGCAACGGAATACAATACTTGCTTAAAAAAAAGACACAAAAACACCTTCATACATCTTCCTTCATCATGTCACCAAAATTCATATTCGTAACGGGCGGCGTAGTTTCCTCCCTTGGAAAAGGCATCATTTCCTCCTCCATCGGCAAACTGCTCCAGGCCCGAGGCTACCGCATCACCATCCAGAAGTTCGACCCCTACATCAACATTGACCCCGGAACGCTAAACCCCTACGAACACGGGGAATGCTACGTGACGGACGATGGCATGGAGACGGACCTCGACCTCGGACACTACGAACGCTTTACCGGCATCCACACCACACGCAACAATTCCGTCACAACGGGACGCATCTACAAAGCCGTCATCGACCGTGAACGCCGGGGCGACTATTTGGGAAAGACCATCCAGGTGGTACCGCATATCACAGACGAAATCAAACGGCGAATACGCCTGTCGGCGGCAAACGGCGAATATGACTTCATCATCACCGAAATCGGAGGCACCATCGGCGACATCGAGAGTGCGCCGTTCATGGAAGCCATACGCCAGATGCGTTGGGAACTGGGCAAGGATGCCTGCAACGTACATCTCACCTACGTGCCCTACCTCAAGGCTGCCGACGAACTGAAGACAAAGCCTACACAGCATTCCGTCAAGGAAATGCAGGGAATGGGAATCCAGCCCGACGTGCTGATACTGCGTACGGAGAAGCACCTCGACCAAGCCATCCTGCTCAAGGTGGCAAACTTCTGCAACGTTGCCCCCGACTGCGTGGTACAGAGCGAAGACCTTCCGAGCATCTACGAAGTGCCCGTCAACATGCAACGCCAAGGCCTGGATGCTGCCATATTGCGACGTCTGCAACTGCCCGTGGGCGAAACGCCCGCACTCGGACCCTGGCGAAACTTCCTCGAACGCATGCACCATGCCACACTGGAGACACACATCGCACTCGTCGGGAAATACGACCTGCAGGATGCCTACAAAAGCATACGCGAGGCGCTGGTACAGGCCGGAATCTACAACGACCGCAAGGTACGCCTGCACTTTGTGAACAGTGAACACCTCAACGAAGAGAACATCGAGGAAAGTCTTGAGGGAATGGCAGGAGTGGTCATCTGCCCCGGATTCGGACAGCGCGGCATCGAAGGCAAGATCCTGGCCGCACAGTATACCCGCACACACGACATCCCCACCTTCGGCATCTGTCTCGGCATGCAGATGATGGTCATCGAATTTGCCCGCAACGTCCTCGGACTGACCGACGCCAACAGTGCGGAAATGGACAGCCATACACCCAACAACGTCATCGACCTCATGGAGGAACAGAAGAACGTGACCGCAATGGGAGGCACCATGCGTCTCGGAGCCTACGACTGCGACCTGCTGCCGGGCAGCCACGTACGAGCCATCTACGATGTCGACCGCATCCGCGAACGCCATCGCCACCGCTACGAATTCAACAACCGCTTTATCGAGGCATACGAATCGGCAGGAATGCACTGCGTGGGACGGAATCCCGAGTCGAATCTCGTTGAAATTGTGGAGATTCCCGAGCTGCGCTGGTACATCGGTGCACAGTTCCACCCCGAATATTCCAGCACGGTGCTCCATCCGCATCCCCTCTTCCTTGATTTCATCCGCGAGGCCATGAAGTCTGAAGACAAGTGATAATACCCTGACAAGCCAAAGATATGGTTGCAGCAGACACCGGAAACCCGCCCCCATATGGATTTCCGGTGTCTTTGTCTTATGGTATCTGAAGGCTTATAGGATACGGAAGGCAGTACTTTCCCGAAATAAGACGATTGCCATGCCGCTACGGAAGTCCTGTAGCCAAGCCGGTTTATAGCCCCCGAAATACGGCGTTGGAATCGAGGCAAGCGGACGAGTGTGCAATTTTTTCCGACGCCCGTTTACAGTTAAGTTCAGCCTTCATAACCCCATCGTTAACGCGCTGAGAATGGCCTCGGAAGCCACCACGACTTGCCTTGGCTCCAAATATCGCAAAATCGGAAAAGAGGGGAATATTGGGGATTTTACGGCATTTTCCGGCCGGAAAACCGGAAACATCGGACTTCTTTGCCACAAAGTACGGA
>SAMEA3663097__coassemble_479_pt1 | contig 28302 bp, 18 predicted proteins | sample SAMEA3663097__metabat2_low_PE_001 | metagenome-assembled genome bin SAMEA3663097 (sample SAMEA3663097) | pig gut metagenome | biome: pig gut; feature: pig-associated habitat; material: faeces | place: France | collected 2012 | reverse complement strand
AATAAAAAACTAATTTATAGAACACCCCTTAACTCCCGGACTGGGGTGTTTCTCTACACAGAAAAAAGTTTTGGAAAAATATCCTACATTTCCTACACCCGTGCCCCAGAATTCCAGTATTTACAAGTGATTTCGGGTGTAGGATTGGGTGTAGGATTGTGTTTTCGGGTGTAGGATAACCTCGTTTTTCTTGTAAAAATGCACAAAAAAGAAGCAAAATGCATAAGGGAACTGCACGATCCAAATCGGTTTTCTCTCTCTTCGAGGTGTGGGATAACACAGATGGGCGGGCATTGCCTAATGCATTTCCATGTGTGTGATTATCGACAACGAAAACGGCAGACAAGCGATACGCTTTATGTATCTTCCCCACAACATAAAAAGCATGTACAGTTTGAAGCCTATGGGATTGTAATGCGCAATTGGAACACATTTTTCTTTTTTTCAGAACACAAATTTGGCTGAGCGTTCTGATTTTCACAGAATAAAAAAAGATGCCGCATCTCCTTTTCGGGGGAAATGCGGCATCTTTCACATTGCCATATAAATGCAGTGCTTATCGAGCCATCATCAGACGACCGTTACAGATGTAGATGTCGCCGGACTTCGGAGAGACAATGCGACGGCCCGCAAGGTCGTAACAAACAGAGGAGGAAGATGCAGGGGCATCGCTGTCGGGAAGGGTAATCTGCCCAATGCCAAGCGTTACGTTGTGGTCTGCGGCGGCATCGTCGGGAGTCTGGTAGACGCGAACCCAATCAAAACGGGTCTCGTAAATGAACGAAGGGTCGGGAGCTGCCGCCCAAGAACCGGTACCGACACTCTGATTGAGGATAAGATAGAATGCCTTGTCGAACGGCCACTGGCCCTGGTTGAGTTCGGACGCCGAAGTGGACTTGCTGTAAGTGAAGACCTGATCACCATCGAAATACCAAGTCAGTCGGTCGGCCTCCTTTAGCAGTCCGAAGGTATGCCACTGTCCGTCATTGACACAAGCCTCATTGCCGCCATTTCCACCCTTACCGAGGTCGTAGGTCCAATGCGAATGTACAGTATGGTAGGCACGGTTCTCGGTGTTGATGGTTTCCCAAATATCAATCTCGCCACATGACGGCCATCCGTCCTTTTGGTCTTCCGGCATCAGCCAGAACGCGGGGAAGTTACCGGTATGGGGAGTGGTGAGGATACGGGCCTCGACATAACCATAGTTAAATGCGAACTTTCCACGCGTCTCCTTTGCACCGGATATCATCTGTCCGTCGTAGCCCACAATGTCGCCGGGATTGGCAAGGCAACGGCATACGAGATGCCCGTCGCTGAGATAGGCCACACGCGGGTCATCGACGATGAAACGGTTCCAGGCTGCACCGTAACGCTGGGAGGTGCCCCAAAGCTGGGAGTCGAGGAGTTCCGCATCGAAATCTTCGTCAAGCACAGGGAGCATGGCCGCATCCTCCTGGAGGGTATACTCCACACGGACCGTCACATCGCCATAAAGGCTGTCTGCTGGGAGGGTGAAGGTGGAGAGTGTGGTCAGACGGGGAGAGAAGCAAGAAAGAGTCCCGTCGGGACGAAGGACAGTGACCTCGACTTCGGAAGCCTCGTAGCCTTCGACCAATGGCTGGGCTGTAAATATGGCCTGACGGTATGCTGAAATCTGTTCGGGAACGCCCTTCCCAGAAAGGCGGTTGCCGGAACCATCATAGAGCGTCTTGCCAAGAATACGGCCATGAGGGCTGTCAACTGTCAAGGACACAACGGGATTGTGCACATGAAGAACAAAGTCGGCCATTGCACCTTGAGCGGCAAAATGCAGACGGGCGGCATAGAGACCAGCAGGAAGGGCCGCAGGAAGCGTAAAGACTCCGTCGGAACCGAGAGTTTCAATAGCAGACTGATACCGTCCGTCGCGATTGAGGTCGACATAGAGCGTGGCATCGGCAACAGACAGTGCGGACGCCGAACCATCGACTGTCTTCGTTCCGCTGCAGGTCAGCGTGGCAGCCACTCCCGGCACCACGGGCACGGACTGTCCGGCACGGAAATCGGCATAGGCGGCATCGGGAGTATCACCGGTAAAAGTACGGGTACGGGAACCTGCAACACGGATACTGTTGAGTGCAAAGCCTTCGATACGTTCGCCTGCGGAGGGTGTGGTATTCAATGCCTCGTCAAGAGGAGAATATGCATCGGCAAGGTCAAGATATACACGCACATCACCGTCGACAAAGGCTGCAGGAAGGGAGAGCATCCCATCGGTAAAGGCAAAGAACGGAAGGGTCTCGTCGATGTACTGCGGCGTACCGTGCACTTCAGACGGACCGTCAAGACCGTATCCATGGCGCACACGGACGGAACGCACCAACTTGCCCTCAGGCACTCCCTCAAGAATCTGTAGGCTGTATGGCTTTCCGAATGGAACATCGGACTTCGTTTCAAGTGGTGTCTCAGACTCACCGACATAGAGCGCCAAGGTTACATTCGGCTTGTGCACCACAAGGCGTGTGTCGACAATGGCACCTCCATTGCGGACAATATCATTGCCGGAAACCGTGTTGCCGCCGGCATCGAGACAGTCCCAATCCACCTTGTAGCGCATACGGTAGACTCCCACAGGAAGCTCGGCGGGAAGAGTGAAGGCAGGAGGATTGAGCACATTGCCATTGCTGACAACCCCTCCGGCACTGTTACGGCCATTACACGAACTGTAAGCCACAATGTCGCTGCCATCGGCAGGACGGCCATCGGAGAGCACATCGGTCTCGAAACTGCCATCGTTACCGAAATCAACATAGACATAACCGTTCATCCAGGTACCACTCCAGTCGAACGAAGGGGTAAGGGTTTCTCCTGGAAGAGCCGTAAAGGAGGATGTCAAAAGGTCGTGATAAAGATATTTTTGCGTACTTTGCAACACTGGCAGCGACTGTTTCCCGTCGTTCGGAGAGACAAGTACGATATTGTTCAACGCACGCGAGGCATGGGTATGGGCAGCATCCTTACCGGCATTCACCGGATAATCGTCGGCAAACGCTGAAATGGCAAAGACGAAACTAATGAGGGAGAAGTATCTTTTCATAGTATTTCAAAATGTTTTTCCAAATGTATGAGGAAAACCGTCTACATAGGGACTGCGGCAACATCCCCGTCACGGACGATTTCGACACTTGCCTGTACAAATGAACCGGCAAGACCATCCATAATCTCTCGCCTCCGGATAAAGGATACGCGGAGAACAGGAGTCAGAACAGAGGTATAGGAAAAAAACAAGGTCCGCACCACGTCGGGCTTTGGGCACGGCACGTGAGCGGACCTTTAGGGGAAACTTATGGCTTACGCCAGTATTTTAATAATTGTCGTTGAAAGAACGGTCGAAACCGCGGTCGAAGTCGCGCATCGGGTCACGGACGGCCTGCGAATAGTCATCGGCATCGCCCACAACAATGCGGTTGAACTCACGGAGTCCGGTACCTGCAGGGATAAGGTGACCGCAGATGACGTTCTCCTTCATGCCCTCGAGATAGTCGGTCTTGCCGGAAATAGCAGCTTCGTTGAGTACCTTGGTGGTTTCCTGGAAGGAAGCGGCTGACATGAACGACTTGGTCTGGAGTGCTGCACGGGTGATACCCTGAAGAATCTGGGTAGAAGTGGCAGTAACTGCGTCGCGAACGACAACAGGACGACGGTCCAGACGCTTGAGACGTGAATTTTCGTCACGGAGCTTACGGGCAGTGACAATCATACCATTCTTCATGACATCGGAATCGCCCTCATCTGTAACAACCTTCTTGCCCCAGATACGGTCGTTTTCCTCAGTAAAGTCGAGCTTGTCGACAATCTGGCCTTCGAGGAAGCGGGTGTCTCCGGGATCCTTGATCTGTACCTTGCGCATCATCTGACGCACGATGACCTCGAAGTGCTTGTCGTTAATCTTTACACCCTGGAGGCGGTACACATCCTGAACTTCGTTGACAATGTATTCCTGTACGGCGGTAGGACCCTTGATGGCAAGAATATCGGAAGGAGTGATACTACCATCGGAAAGCGGATTACCGGCCTTCACCACGTCACCCTCCTGCACGAGAATCTGCTTGGACAGGGGAACAAGGTAACACTTGTGGTCGCCAAGTTTGCTGGTGACACGAATCTCGCGATGGCCACGCTTGAGAGGCCCCATGGAGACTTCACCGTCGATTTCACTGACCACAGCGGGATTGCTGGGATTGCGGGCTTCGAAAAGTTCGGTCACACGGGGAAGACCACCGGTGATGTCGCCTGCAGAAGCAGTAACGCGGGGTATCTTGACCAGGACATCGCCGGGTTTGAGTTCGGCGCCATCCTCCACTACGATATGACCATTGATGGGGAAGTTATAGTTGCGCAGGGCATTGCCGTCGACGTCAAGGATGTGGGCGGTAGGCACAACGTTGCGTTCCTTCGATTCAATGACAATACGCTCGCAAAGACCGGTAGCTTCGTCCTCTTCGACACGGAAGGTGACACCTTCCTTGACGCCTTCGAACTGTACGCGACCGCCGTCTTCGGTGACGATTACCGCATTGAAAGGATCCCACTTGGCGATGAGCGTACCGGAATCCACACGCTCGCCTTCACCGACATAGAGTTCGGAACCATAGGGGATATTCTGTGTGGAGAGAACGATATCAGTATTCTCATTGACGAAACGCACTTCGGCCAGTCGGCTGACAACGATCTTGCAGGGTTTACCGTCGCGCATAGCCTCTACGGTACGCAGTTCATCGAAGTCCACACGACAGTCGCTCTTGGCTACGATGGAGGCGTTGGCAGCAGCACCACCGGCAATACCACCGGCATGGAAGGTACGGAGGGTCAGCTGTGTACCGGGCTCACCGATGGACTGTGCAGCGATGACACCGACGGCCTCGCCCTTCTGCACCATGCGGCTGGTGGCAAGGTTGCGACCATAGCACTTCATGCACACACCGCGGCGGCACTCACAAGTGAGGACGGAACGGATTTCGATTTCCTCGATACCGCTCTGCTCGATGGCCATGGCGATGGGCTCGGTAATCTCCTCGCCGGATGCCACCAGCAGATGGCCGTCGACGGGATGGTAGTAGTCGTGGACGCTGACACGACCCAGGATGCGCTCGGAAAGGCTGGAAACGATTTCATCGCCGTTCTTCAAAGCCGTGCAAGTAAGACCACGAAGTGTACCGCAGTCTTCCTCGGTGATGATGACATCGTGACTCACATCGACAAGACGACGGGTAAGATAACCGGCGTCGGCAGTCTTGAGGGCGGTGTCGGCAAGACCCTTACGGGCACCGTGGGTGGAGATAAAGTATTCAAGCACCGACATTCCTTCCTTGAAGTTGGAAAGAATCGGGTTTTCAATGGTCGAACGGGTGTCGGCACCGGACTTCTGGGGCTTGGCCATCAGACCACGCATACCGGCAAGCTGGGCAATCTGGTCGGCACTACCACGGGCTCCGGAGTCGAGCATCATGAACACGGCATTGAATCCCTGGTCGGCCTCGGTCATCTGTTTCATAAGGACATCCTTCACGTCCTTATTCACCTTGTTCCAGGTGTCGATGACCTGATTGTAGCGTTCGTTTTCGGAAATGATACCGATACCATAGTTGGCGGTAATCTCCTCGACCGTATCATGGCCGCGCTGTACAATCTCCTTCTTTTCCTTCGGGATAATGATATCGGAAAGGTTGAAGGAAAGACCGCCCTCGTAAGCCTTACGGTAACCCAGATTCTTGATACCGTCAAGGAATTCGCTGGCACGGGCCATACCGACACTCTTGATGACAGAGGTGATGAGGTCGCGCAGCGTCTTCTTGGAAACAATCTTGTTGAAGAATCCGACTTCGTTGGGGATAACCTCGTTGACAATGACACGTCCGACAGAGGTCTCAACGATATGGCGGATGGGAAGATTGTTCATATCAAGGTCATCGACCAGAACACGGACAGGTGCATGCACGTCGATTCGGCCCTCGTTGTAGGCAATGATAGCCTCCTCAGGACCGTAGAAGGTGAGGCCGGAACCCTTGGCGCCGGGACGGAGCTTGGTGATGTAGTAAAGTCCAAGCACCATATCCTGCGAAGGTACGGTGATAGGGGCACCGTTGGCAGGGTTGAGGATATTGTGGCTCTGGAGCATCAACATCTGGCACTCCAGGATGGCCTCGTTGGAGAGCGGAAGATGCACGGCCATCTGGTCGCCGTCGAAGTCGGCGTTAAAGGCGGTACATGCCAACGGATGGAGCTGGATGGCCTTACCCTCAATCATCTTGGGCTGGAAAGCTTGGATGGACAGACGGTGAAGAGAAGGTGCACGGTTGAGGAATACGGGGTGACCCTTCATCACATTCTCAAGAATATCGAAGACAACGGGCTCACGACGATCGACAATCTTCTTGGCACTCTTGACCGTCTTCACAATACCGCGCTCAATGAGCTTGCGGATGATGAACGGCTTGTAGAGTTCGGCGGCCATCAGCTTGGGAAGACCGCACTCGCCCATCTTCAACTCAGGACCGACAACGATGACGGAACGACCGGAATAGTCGACACGCTTACCGAGAAGGTTCTGACGGAAGCGTCCCTGCTTACCCTTCAGAGAGTCAGAGAGTGACTTGAGAGGACGATTACTTTCGCTCTTTACGGCACTCGACTTGCGGCTGTTGTCGAACAGGCTGTCGACCGCCTCCTGAAGCATACGCTTCTCATTGCGAAGGATGACCTCAGGGGCCTTGATTTCGATGAGACGCTTCAGACGGTTGTTACGGATGAGCACACGACGGTAAAGGTCGTTGAGGTCGGAAGTTGCAAAACGTCCGCCATCAAGGGGTACCAAAGGACGAAGTTCAGGAGGAGTGACCGGAATGATGGTCATAATCATCCACTCGGGCTTGTTGCGATCCTTCGAGGCACGGAAACTTTCCACAACCTGAAGACGCTTGAGGGCCTCGCTCTTGCGCTGCACACTGGTGTCCTTATTGGCATTGTCGCGCAAAGTGCAGGAAAGGGAATCGAGGTCGATACGCTTGAGAAGGTCAAGGATGGCCTCTGCACCCATTTTGGCAATGAATTTGTTGGGGTCGCTGTCCTCAAGATAACGGTTGTTCTGAGGAATACGGTCCATCAAGTCAAGGTATTCGTCCTCCGTAAGAAGGTCGTTGGTCTGGAGATCGTCAGCGAAACATCCGGGTTGAATCACGACATAACGCTCGTAGTAGATAATCTGGTCAAGCTTCTTGGTAGGAATTCCAAGAAGGTATCCCATCTTGTTAGGAAGGGAACGGAAATACCAGATATGCGCTACGGGCACCACAAGTTCAATGTGTCCGGCACGCTCACGACGCACTTTCTTTTCGGTAACCTCAACACCGCAACGGTCGCAGACAATACCTTTGTAACGGATACGCTTGTATTTCCCGCAATGGCACTCATAGTCCTTGGTAGGACCGAAAATGCGCTCACAGAAAAGTCCGTCGCGCTCAGGCTTGTAGGTGCGGTAGTTGATGGTTTCGGGCTTCAGGACCTCACCATAGGAATTGGCCTTGATTTCGTCAGGAGAGGCCAGTCCAATGGTAATCTTCGTGAAGTTCGTCTTGATCTTTCTATCTATTTTGAAAGCCATATCAATATATATATAGGAGTTAGAAAGAATGCTTTGTTTTAGTCGAGGGTAATGCTCAGACCAAGTCCACGGAGCTCATGAAGCAGCACGTTCAGAGACTCGGGAATTCCGGGAGTCGGCATGGGGTCGCCCTTGACGATTGCTTCGTAAGCCTTGCTTCGGCCGGTGACATCATCGCTCTTGATGGTGAGGATTTCCTGCAGAACGTGGCTGGCACCGAATGCCTCGATGGCCCAAACCTCCATTTCTCCGAAACGCTGACCACCAAACTGGGCTTTACCTCCGAGAGGCTGCTGCGTAATGAGGGAGTACGGACCGATGGAGCGTGCATGCATCTTGTCCTCAACCATATGGCCAAGTTTGAGCATGTAGGTGACTCCGACAGTAGCTTTCTGGTCGAAAGGCTCACCGGTTGCACCGTCATAAAGCTGGGTAGCGCAATAACGCGGCAGACCGGCCTTGTCTGTCCAATCACAGATGATGTCGCTGAGATCTCCGTTATTGGGACGGTCGCTGGTTCCTTCGTCGAGGATTGCACCGTCGAAGATGGGAGTGGCGAACTTCACACCGAGGCGCTTACCGGCATATCCAAGAACGGCTTCAAGCACCTGACCGATGTTCATTCGGGAAGGAACACCAAGCGGGTTGAGGACAATGTCGACAGGAGTACCGTCTGCAAGGAACGGCATATCCTCGGCGCGTACAATCTTGGATACGATACCCTTGTTTCCGTGGCGTCCTGCCATCTTGTCACCGACACCGATCTTGCGCTTCTTGGCGATATAAACCTTTGCCATCTTGATGATGCCGCTAGGGAGGTCGTCACCGATGGTAATGGCAAATTTGTCACGTGCAAGCTTGGCACCAAGATTATTGTGCTCATGGAGATAATTGATAACCAACTGACGCACCAGACGGTCAACACGTTCATCGCCTGTCCAGTTGCAGAGTTCTACACTGGTATAGTCAATGGTATCAAGCAGAGACTTGCTGAAATGCGAACCCTTGGCAATGACCTCGGTGCCCAAGGTATCCTTTACGCCGAGCGACTTGAAGTCGTGCACAAGCGAAACGAGTCGCTCAAGCATATCATCGCGAAGCTCGCGGGCTTTCTTCTGGAAATCTGCATCAAGGTCACGGAGTTTCTCCTTGTCTGCAAGCTTTTCAGCACGGGTGGTCTTTTGGGCACGGCTGTAAAGACGCTTTCCGATAACCACTCCGGAGAGACTGGGATAAGCCTTGAGCGATGCATCCTTGACGTCGCCAGCCTTCTCACCGAAAATGGCACGAAGGAGCTTTTCCTCAGGAGTGGGATCGCTTTCGCCCTTCGGCGTAATCTTACCAATCATGATGTCACCGGGCTTGATACGGGCTCCGATGCGCACAATACCGTTCTCGTCGAGGTCCTTGGTAGCCTCTTCCGAAACGTTGGGAATATCGTTCGTCAGAGTCTCCATACCGCGCTTGGTTTCGCGGACTTCAAGGCTGAACTCTTCAACGTGTACCGAAGTCAGGATATCCTCACGGACCATACGCTCGTTCAGCACGATGGCATCCTCGTAGTTGTATCCCTTCCAAGGCATGTATGCCACAAGAAGATTTCGACCAAGTGCAAGCTCACCGTTCTCGGTAGCATAGCCCTCGGTAAGGATATCTCCCTTCTTTACACGCTGACCCTTGTCACAGATAGGACGAAGGTCGATGGTCATGTTCTGGTTCGTACGGCGGAACTTGGGAATGACGTATTCCTTGGTGGCCGAATCGAAACTTACTCTTTCCTCATCTTCCGAGCGGTCATAGGTGATGACAATCTTGGTGGCATCCACATAGTCTATCACACCGTCACCCTCGGCGACAATCATTGTACGGCTGTTCTCGCAGACCTGCTTCTCAATACCGGTTCCGACAATAGGAGCTTCGGAACGGATAAGGGGCACAGCCTGGCGCATCATGTTCGATCCCATGAGCGCACGGTGGGCATCGTCATGCTCAAGGAAGGGGATAAGGGCTGCGGCAATGGAGGCAATCTGCTGAGGCGCAACGTCCATGTAATCAACCTCCGAAGGAGGAACCACAGGATAATCAGCATCCTGACGACACTTAACGACCTTACGGATAAACGAACCGTCCTTACGCAACGGTGCATTTCCCTGACCGATAATCTTGTTCTCCTCTTCTTCTGCGGTCAGATATACTGCATGTTCATTGTCGATGTCGGCCTTGAAGATGGGTTCACCTGTCTGTCCATCTACCTCGTCGCTCTTGTAAATCTTACGATAAGGAGTCTCTATAAATCCAAGTTCGTTGATTTTTGCATATACACAAAGCGAACTGATCAGACCGATATTAGGACCTTCAGGCGATTCGATAGGACAAAGGCGCCCGTAGTGGGTATAGTGAACGTCGCGAACCTCGAAACCGGCACGCTCACGGCTAAGACCGCCAGGACCCAGGGCAGAAAGACGACGCTTGTGCGTAACTTCAGCAAGAGGATTGGTCTGGTCCATGAACTGGCTGAGCGCATTCGTACCGAAGAATGTATTGATGACACTGGAAATCGTCTTTGCGTTAATCAGGTCGGTGGGCTTGAACACCTCGTTGTCACGGACATTCATTCGCTCACGGATGGTGCGGCTCATACGGCTCAGACCGATATTGAACTGGTTGGCAAGCTGTTCGCCCACAGTGCGTACGCGACGGTTTGAAAGGTGGTCGATGTCGTCAACGGTAGCCTTGGAGTTTATCAGTTCAACGAGATACTTGATAATCTGTACGATATCCTCCTTGGTTAGCACACGGACATTCATGGGCGTATCAAGCGAAAGCTTGCGGTTGATGCGGTAACGTCCTACCTCACCCAAGTCATAACGCTTGTCGGAGAAGAAAAGGTTGTTGATTACTTCCTTTGCAGTGGCATCATCAGCAGGCTCTGCATTACGGAGCTGCTGATAAATGTAGGTCATAGCCTCGCGCTCACTGTTTGAAGTGTCCTTCTTGAGGGTATTGAACAGAATACTGTAGTCACTCGCATTCTCTCTCTCCACATGAACGAGAATCGTGTCAGCGCTCTCCATGATTTCGGGAATAATCTCCTCTGTAATCTCTGTCTCACGCTCAAATACAATCTCGTGACGATCGTAGGAATTCACTTCACCGGTATCCTCATCGACACTATCCTCATGATAAGTGCGGAGAATTCGGGCGGCAAGCTTACGATGGTCAGCAGCAAGCTTTTTCAGGTTCTCTTTCGTAACCTTTACCTCTTCAGCAAGGTCGAAAAGATCAAGAATCTGCTTATCAGTTTCAAAACCAATAGCACGAAGGAGGGTGGTAACTGGCAACTTCTTCTTACGGTCAATGTAAGCATACATTACATTGTTGATATCCGTCGCAAACTCAATCCAGCTACCCTTAAAAGGAATGATACGGGCACTATAAAGCTGAGTACCATTGGCGTGAATGCTGCTACCAAAGAACACACCGGGCGAACGGTGCAACTGCGAAACAACAACACGTTCAGCACCATTTATAATGAAGGTACCGTTATCAGTCATGTAAGGGATGTTTCCAAGGAAGACATCCTGAACTACAGTATCAAAATCCTCATGATCTGGATCTGTACAGTAGAGTTTCAGCTTGGCATTGAGAGGCACACTGTAGGTGAGTCCCCTTTCAAGACACTCATCCGTAGTATAACGGGGAGACTCAATGTAGTAATCAAGAAACTCCAGCACAAAATTGTTGCGGGTATCAGCAATGGGAAAGTTTTCAGAGAAGACCTTGTACAAACCATCGCACTTTCGCAATTCGGAAGGAGTGTCCAATTGCAAGAACTCCCGGTAAGATTTCAACTGCACATCAAGAAAATCGGGATAAGGCATCGGATTTTGCACTGACGCGAAGTTGACTCGGTTGTTGATAACTTGAGACATTCGACGAAATTATTTAGTATGATTTTTATTTCCTGGGTGACCATAAGCAGGTTTCAGCCGCATATGACCTAAAACAGAACCACAAAAAAAATTCATTCTAACAAAAAAAATCGGGAAAGGAAAGAAAAAAACTTAGTGTGTGATTCTGCTAAGAAGTGGACAATAGCACATAAGCTACAAGTCCACACATCAATACAGCGATATAAGAATATCTCTTATACGCGTACGCGCGCGATTAGACACAAAAAGGTTAAGAACCTTCTACCAGAAGATTCTTAACCATATAGTGTCAGATGTAGAATACTAATCTACGCTGTAGATTAAGCAAGCTCAACTTCAGCACCAGCATCCTCAAGAGCCTTCTTGAGTGCCTCAGCCTCAGCCTTGTCTACGCCTTCCTTAAGCTTGGAGGGAACACCGTCAACGAGTTCCTTAGCCTCCTTGAGTCCGAGACCACAAGCTTCCTTAACGGCCTTAACAACCTGGAGCTTGGCAGCACCGGGAGACTTGAGGATTACATCGAAGCTGGTCTTCTCTTCAGCAGCAGCACCGCCTTCACCACCAGCAGCAACAACTACAGCAGCAGCAGCGGGCTCAATGCCATAAGTTTCCTTGAGTTCGTTCTTGAGGTCGATAACCTCCTGTACTGTGAGCGCTACGAGCTCAGCAGCGATAGCCTTAATATCAGCCATGTTTTTTATTCTATTTTTTTGTTATTAATAATCAGATTACTCAGCAGATTCGGCTGCTTCTTCCTTGTTCTCCTTATTCTCAAGTGCACTGAGGACATTCATGATGGGAGATTCAAGAGCAGCGATAACGTCTGCAATAAGTTCATTCTTGCTCTTAAGGGCAGCGAGAGTACCGAGGAGGTTGTCGCCAACATAGATAGTATTCTCAGCATATGCAGCCTTAACAGCAGGAATGGGGTTGTTCTTGTCGGTAACTTCCTTGATAACCTTAGCAGGTACATTTGCGGTGTTGCAGAACATCACAGCGGTCATACCCTTAAGGGAACCGTAAAGTTCAGAGAAATCCTCCTCCTGAGCATCAAGAGCCTTGATAAGAAGATTGTTCTTGCAAACAATCAGCTTAACTTCCTTCTCGAAACACTTACGACGGAGCGCACTGGTCTGTACAGAATTAAGACCTGTTACATCGACAATATAAAAGTGAGCGTATTCCTTGATCTTTTCACCGAGCTGCTCGATGACGATAGCTTTATCTTCCTTTCTCATTGTTTCACATTAAAAATTAAGCTTCTTCAACAGTCTTGGGATCAACCTTGATACCACGACTCATTGTGGAAGAAAGATAAATACTCTTGATATACGTTCCCTTTGCGGTGGCGGGCTTGAGCTTGATGATGGTAGCAATGAATTCCTTAGCATTCCCCAACTTCTGCTCGGTGGTAAAGCTAACCTTACCGATGGAAGCATGAACAATACCGGTCTTGTCTACCTTAAAATCAATCTTACCCTGCTTAACCTCACGGATAGCCTTGGCTACATCCATGGTTACAGTACCACTCTTGGGATTAGGCATCAGACCACGCGGACCCAGCACACGGCCGAGAGCACCGATCTTACCCATAATGGCGGGCATGGTTATGATGACGTCAACGTCAGTCCATCCACCCTTAATCTTATTGATATATTCGTCGAGACCTACATAGTCTGCTCCAGCTGCCTTAGCTTCAGCCTCCTTATCAGGAGTGCAGAGGCAGAGCACGCGAACCTGCTTTCCGGTACCATTAGGAAGGGAAACAACGCCGCGAACCATCTGGTTAGCCTTACGAGGGTCTACACCGAGACGAACATCGATATCAAATGAAGCATCGAACTTGGTAGTAGTGATTTCGCTTACAAGGGCGCAAGCCTCCTTGAGGGAGTATGCCTTACCTGCTTCAATCTTATCAGCTACCAACTTCTGATTCTTAGTGAGTTTACTCATTTTGTCTTAAAAGTTGAAAGTATTGTTAAAATCAAGCGGGAAGTTCGCCTTTGATAGTGATACCCATACTACGAGCAGTTCCTGCAACCATACGCATAGCAGCTTCTACAGTGAAGCAATTGAGGTCAGGCATCTTGTCCTTTGCGATAGCCTCAACCTGTTCAACGGTAATCTCAGCCACCTTGGAACGGTTAGGCTGTGCAGAACCACTCTTCTTCTTTGCAGCTTCCAGCAACTGAATTGCAACAGGAGGAGTCTTTACAACGAATGTAAAGCTCTTATCATTGTAATAGGTAATTACAACGGGCAGTACCTTTCCAGCCTTATCCTGTGTGCGGGCATTGAACTGCTTGCAGAAGTCCATAATGTTCAGACCCTTGGAACCAAGGGCAGGACCTACGGGAGGACTGGGGTTTGCAGCGCCGCCTTTAATCTGAAGTTTGATTAATCCAGCAACTTCTTTTGCCATTGTCTTCTTTGAAATTTTATGATTTTATATATCGTAGAGAATTCGTCTTGCATAATACGACCTTATGACACGCGTAACCTTGTCATAATTGTCATTCGCTCGACTTCTCCACTTGTGCATAACCGAGCACGACAGGTGTATTGCGACCAAAAACCACCACGGTGACCGTGACATTTTTCTTTTCCGCATTCACCTCCTCAACTTCACCGGTAAAACCGCTGAACGGTCCATCGATGACTTTGACTTTCTCGCCTTCGGTAAAAGGAACAAAGCCTTCAAACTCTTCTTCAAGAGGTTCTTCAGCCTTACCCTTAATTCTGTCGACTTCCCTCTCACGGAGGGGCGTAGGATTGTCAAGACCTCCGAGGAAACCCAAGCAATTGGGAGTCTGACGGAGCGTATGGGCAATTTCTCCCACAAGCTGTGCTTCTACAAAGACATAACCCGGCAGGAAGTTACGCGATTTCTCAACACGTTTACCGTTCTTGAGTTGCAAAACTTTTTCTGTCGGGATAAGCACTTCGCGAACAAAGCCACCGAAACTTCCATTCTTGATTTCAGCATCGATGTACTCCTTCACCTTGGCCTCTTTTCCACTAACGGCACGCAAAACGTACCACTGCATTTTGTTTTCAGCCATAGGTCCACAACTTTATTTTACGCGATAAATCAAGTCCATAATGAACTTGAAGACAGAATCTTCCGCGAAGACCACAAGCGCAATGAGTATGGAAGCAAAAAGTACTACGATAGCACTATGCGTCAACTCCTGGCGAGTAGGCCATGTCGTGTTATGCGCCAATTCTGCGTAAGAATCTTTACAATATCTGATAATACGCTTCATTATCTTTACAATTTAGCACGGGAAGAGAGGCTCGAACTCCCGACACCTGGTTTTGGAGACCAGTGCTCTACCGACTGAGCTATTCCCGTAAAAAGGTAGCAGGAAAGACATTCATCTGACCTGCTACTATTTGTTTTCAACTTGTCTGCAATAGACAATCAGGTCAATTATTCAACGCAGGTCAATTATTCAACGATTTCGGTAATCTGACCGGAACCAACGGTACGACCACCTTCACGGATAGCGAAGCGGAGACCTACGTTGAGGGCTACGGCATAGATGAGGTGTACAGTAATCTCAACGTTGTCACCAGGCATTACCATTTCAATTCCCTCGGGGAGGTGAATTTCACCGGTGCAGTCCATGGTACGGAGATAGAACTGAGGACGATACTTGTTACCGAAGGGAGTGTGACGACCACCTTCTTCCTTCTTGAGGACATAAATGGAAGCCTTGAAAGTGGTGTGGGGCTTAATCACACCCGGGTGGGTAATAACCATACCACGACGGATTTCCTTCTTGTCGATACCACGGAGGAGAAGACCTACGTTGTCACCAGCCTCACCCTGATCAAGGAGCTTGCGGAACATTTCGACACCGGTAACTACAGACTTCTTATCTTCACCGAGACCAAGAATCTGAACTTCGTCACCGACCTTAACAATACCAGTTTCTACACGACCGGTAGCAACGGTACCACGACCAGTGATGGAGAACACATCTTCAACAGGCATGAGGAAGGGTTTGTCACGGTCACGCTCGGGCTCCTGAATCCAGTTGTCGCAAGCGTCCATGAGCTCCATAATCTTCTCTTCCCACTCGGGTACACCATTGAGGGCACCAAGAGCAGAACCACGGATGATAGGAGTCTCAGCCTCGAAGTCATACTGAGCAAGAAGATCCTGCATATCCATCTCAACGAGCTCAAGCATTTCCTCATCGTCAACCATATCGCACTTGTTAAGGAAGACAACGAGACGGGGAACGTTCACCTGACGAGCGAGAAGGATGTGCTCGCGAGTCTGAGGCATAGGACCGTCAGTAGCAGCAACAACAATGATAGCACCGTCCATCTGAGCAGCACCAGTTACCATGTTCTTTACATAGTCGGCGTGTCCCGGGCAGTCAACGTGAGCATAGTGACGCTTTTCGGTCTGATACTCAACGTGGGCAGTGTTGATAGTAATACCGCGTTCCTTTTCCTCGGGAGCGTTATCGATAGAATCGAACGACTTCACCTCAGAAAGACCCTTCTTTGCGAGTACGGCGGTGATAGCAGCAGTAAGAGTAGTCTTACCGTGGTCAACGTGACCAATGGTACCAATGTTCACATGGGGTTTGGTACGCTGGAATGTTTCTTTTGCCATTGTGACAGATATGTATTTTTAGTTAATATTTGCAATAGATAGCAAAAAATTAGGGTAAAGCTGAAAATACCTTCCCCTAATCATTACGAAAGTTGAGCTGTTAGCGAGAGTTGAACTCGCGACCTCATCCTTACCAAGGATGCGCTCTACCACTGAGCTATAACAGCAACTTTGCTTTTATTTAAGATTTGAGCGGAAGACGGGGCTCAAACCCGCGACCCCCAGCTTGGAAGGCTAGTGCTCTATCGACTGAGCTACTTCCGCGTTTTTCTCCGCGAAGGAGTAGTGGGCAAAGATGGATTCGAACCACCGAAGGCGTACGCCAGCAGATTTACAGTCTGCCCCATTTGGCCACTCTGGTATTTGCCCGGAATTACTAACATCTAACCTTTGAATGAATGACATTCAGCAGCGTTGTTCTGAATTCGAGTGCAAAGGTACGGCAAAATTCCATACGCTCCAAACATTCCACCTCTTTTTTTCAAAAAAAACCGTTTTTTTAACTATTTACGCCTGCTTTTACATTATTCAGTTTGCAAAAGCAGGCGTAAGAGGTGGTTTTTCTTTGGTCTGGTATAATTTCAGACACCTTTCATCATTTGGTCTTCTCCAAAGAGCGACGCACAACATCAACGCAATTGTCAACAGCTTCCTCAAAGGTGTCAGCAACCTTCTCCACATGGAAAGTCTGACCAGGCATGACTACATGAAGATGAGCCTCCTTGTTGTTTGCTGTTTCAGGCTTAACCACCTTAAGGGTGAGGTCAACGGTCTGAATATCGGGATTTTTTTCGAGCTTGGCTACTTTCTTGTTCACATACTCGACAAGCTTCTCTGTGGCATTGAAGCGAAGAGTCCGAAAATTGAATTCCATAGTCCTATATTTAAATGAATACATTAGGGATAACGCACAGGCTACATCTTGCCTGTTTTTACGCTACAAATATAAACACTTCTTTTGTAGCCGCCAAGAAAAAGAACGTTTTTTCTGCAAGCCAATAATCAAAAGCTGGCATTTTATATTCATCCGGACCCCTATAATCATATTTTACACCTATCATGGAAAATGCATCCCCTTGCAGAACCGCCATTTTCCACAAAGAGGAATCCTTCACTTTTTGCCGCTATCGTTTCTCGGATGCGCCATTCGATACTGGTCTTTCAGTTCAGCAAGTGTAGTATGGGTATAAATGGCCGTTGTGGCCACACTTGAATGTCCCAACATCTGCTGTATGGCTTCAAGCTGTGCACCATTGGCAAGCATAGCGGTGGCAAAACTATGGCGCAGAACATGCGGACTGCGTTTTTTTTGGGTTGTCACTGCCCCCAAAGCATCTTGTACCACTTTCAGCAACGCTGAATACTCAAGACGATGACACCGATTGTCCACAAAAAGAGGAGAATCGGCAAATTCCTTTCCATCAGCACCCAAATACTTCTTCAACTCCTTTATATATATATATAATGTGTCCGCAAGTTCCTTTCCGAACGGAATGACTCGCTGTTTGGCACCCTTTCCCATCACTTTCACGCTGTTGTCAGAAAGATTCACATCAGACACATTAAGACCTAACAGTTCAACGGAACGCATTCCCGTATGATAAAGCGCAAGAAGCATCGTGCGATTACGAATTCCCTTATAGTCTTCACCGAAATCATAAAACTCGAAGAGACGATCCATTTCTTCTTCTTTTACAAAAACTGGCAATCGCCTGGGCTGCTTCGGAGATTTCAGCAGTCTTGCCGGATCAACCTTTATACGTTCATCACGAAGGAGAAACCGATAAAAGGAACGAAGAGCTGCCACATTTTTTCGAACATAAGCCGGAGCATACCCCCGTCTCATTTGTTCCGCCACCCACAGACGGAGTTCATCAACACCCAAAACATCCCACATACATCGCCGGTCGTGCGAGATATTTGCCAGAAAAAAATCCGAAGCAAAGGACAAAGCCTCGCGATAAGTGACGATTGTACGCGGCAGAGCTCCGCGCTGCGCCGTCTGATAGGACAGAAAATCTTCCACCCATTGTTGCATTTCTTCCTTCTCTGTATGCATGACGAATCTGTTTTACAAATAAAAAAATGGATTGCCGTATACAATTCTTGCATACGACGTTTTCGGCACGTCCGCATCTGGGGCTTAAGAAACTTGCCGGAAAAGAAAAAGCATCGCTTTCAGCAAAAAATCTTTACTGAAGGCGATGCCTGTTTCTCCGCAGTCCTGAATCGAACGGTTCACAGGACTACAAAGGATTATTCCTCGTTACGACGAAGCTTCTGGACATAGATAGCGTGTTCCATGGCGAGACGCTTGGTAACGCTGGGCTTGTCGAACTGCTGACGACGACGGAGTTCTTTGGTAACGCCGGTCTTTTCGAACTTTCTCTTGAACTTCTTGAGAGCGCGTTCAATGTTTTCGCCCTCTTTGATGGGTACTACGATCATAGTTTTGTGTGACTTTTTTTATTGTTATTACGTAATAATCAATCTGCAGGAATCCTTTTTTACTGGATTCGAGCCGCAAAATTACGCAATAATGTGTAATTGCAAATAATTTGGAGTGCGTTTTTTAACTTCCCAGACATAATTTCTGTCTGAAGTGTCAGGTCCACACGACCTTTTGGGGTTTCTTGTAATAGATAAACTTGTATTCGAAGTGTTGAACTCTGGGAATATTCAATTTCTTCCCAGTGTAAAAAAACGACCCTCCTTTCTATTTGCAAATTGTCAGTATGTCGTCACGTCAGTCCTTCCGACCGACAACGTCACATCGTACGACATACACTATTCTATGAATATAAGATTGTGTATTTTAGTTTGATTTTTTCAGACTCATTGAATCACCCGACATGCTCCCACATAACGACGCGTATAATATGGGTCAAGCGAGGAGTCAACTTTGATTCCTCCGGAAGTACTGGCATGAATGAACTTGAAGCTGCGTTTTGTAGGATCCACCTCCGTAACGATACCGACATGTCCGATACTTTTGGAAGAACGGCTACCTCCAAAGAATACGAGGTCACCCTTCTGCAAATTGGCCACATCAGCCACACGTGCCCCTTCATTGTATTGAGCCCGCGAAGAATGCGTAAGTTTGATATCGTGCTGACGGAACACAAAACTTGTAAATCCAGAACAATCAAATCCATCGGGACCGCTATGTCCGCTACGGTATCTCACGCCGAGATATTTGTAGGCGGTGGCGAGAAGATTGTCAAGCAAGTACTCCGAAGATTTCTTTTCATCCACCTTGGCTTCAGCGGACTGTTTGGCGGCAACGGAGAAAAGGCTGATGGCATTCAACTGCTTCTGCGCATGTTCTACCTTGGCTTGGACTGGCAGCGTGTCGCCAGCGACGAGCGCGGAATACTCTTCCACGTCGTCTTCATAACGCGCCTGGACACCGATGCTGTTTGCCGCCGCGAGCCACGCCGCAACAGTTAAAGTAGTACCAAGTAGTATATTTCTGATTCTCAAAACAAAGTATACATTTCTGACGACATAACCATATTAACGAAAGAAAAGCACATGCCGCCGGGGTTTTCAATTTGACAACGCATGCAAAATTACAAATAAACAAAAAAAGGACCAAGCCAAATCTGTTTTTTCTGTACATCTTACAGCTTTCCGTGAAACAATCGTCACGGGAACGGACGCTTTTGCAGTGCCTCGGGTAAACATTTATGACATTGAGTTACCCATCATTTCCCCGAAACGAACCACAAGGATTACGGGTGGAGAACATCGTACGGGAAAGTATCAAAGTACGCAGAAAGGGTTTTGACGGAGGAAAAGCTGGGAACCGTCCGTATCCTGCAAACACAACACACAGTCTTCATATTGTATGATTCCGAAGAAACCCGTATCTTTGCCAGCATTCATGAAAGACACAATTATGAAAGAAAAACTATTCGCCCTGTTCCTGTCCTTTACAGGCATCGGTGTAATGGGCCAGAACCACACCTTCAAACCTCCGATAATGGGATGGAGCTCATGGAATACGTATCGAGTGAACATCAGCGACAGTCTGATTTGTCGGCAAGCGAATGCCATGGCATCCCTTGGTTTGAAAGAAAAGGGATACAAGTTTGTCAACATCGATGACGGATTCTTCGGCTACCGTGATGCGGATGGCATGATGCACCCCCATCCCACGCGATTCCCCAACGGCATGAAAACCGTGGCCGACCACATCCATTCTCTCGGTCTGAAAGCTGGAATCTATTCTGATGCTGGCAGCAACACATGTGGCTCCATATGGGACCGTGATGCCAACGGCATCGGTGCCGGGCTTTATGGCCATGAAATACAGGATGCTAAACTGTACTTCAAAGATTGGGGTTTCGATTTTATGAAAATCGACTATTGCGGCGCCGGACAGGAACTAAACCTCGAAGAAGAACGTCGCTATACCGAAATACGCCAAGCAATCGATGCATGCGGCTGCAGCCATGTATCCCTGAACATCTGCCGATGGGCCTTCCCCGGCACATGGGCAGCGTCGATCACACAGTCGTGGCGCATCAGCGGAGACATCGCCCCCGATTGGGCGTCGGTGAAGCACATCATCGGCAAGAACCTTTATCTTTCGGCTTATGCAAGGAACGGCCACTACAACGATATGGATATGCTTGAAGTCGGGCGAGGCCTTTCTGAGAACGAAGAGGAGGTCCACTTTGGGATGTGGTGCATAATGAGCTCCCCTCTCCTCATCGGTTGCGACCTGACTGACATCCCCGAATCTTCGTTCCGTCTGCTCACTAACGAAGAACTGATTGCCCTCAACCAGGACCCGCTTGGGCGACAGGCATACGTGGTGCAGCATGACGGTGCAACCTATGTCCTCGTCAAGGATATTCTGAACCTTCGCAGCACCACACGTGCTGTAGCATTCTACAACCCCAGCGACAGTGTCCAAGAAATGGAAATAGCCCTGCAGGACCTTGAACTGGCGGGCAAGACAGAAGTGCGCGACCTGCTGAAACACCAGAATCTGCCACCTGTAGAAAGCGTCACACTCCGCATCCTCGCCATGCCTCGTAGCGTATCAATTTTCCGGCTCAAAGCCGAAAAAAGGATAGAGCCGGTCCTTTACGAGGCGGAATGGGCGTATCTCCCTTGTTTTCAAGACCTCGGAAAGACACCGAAAGACATCGCATATACCCCATGCGCCGAGGCATCGGGAAAGATGAAGTTGGAATATCTTGGTGGACGCAGCGAAAACATCGCATCATGGGATGAGGTATACAGCGAAAACGGAGGCGAATACCTGATGACCGTACACTACATCCCCCGGCCATACAGCAAACTGGATATCAAGGTCAACGATGGACCTGCTGTCACGCTTGACAAGGAACTTCAGAAAGAGGGTACGAAACCCGCCTCCACCACCGTTCGCGTCCGGCTGCACCCCGGCAACAACCTTGTGACCATGGGGAACGCCTACGGATGGGCACCCAACATTGATTGCTTTACCCTAAAACCCTGCACGCAATAGGCTGCACTCATGACAGGCAAAACAGGAAACAGGCTTCCGGAACTGATTATGTACAGTATCCGGAAGCCTGTTTTTCTATCGGGCATTTTGCCGTCAACGGGCAGCGATGCACTCTATCTCCACTCTCGCTCCCTTGGGAAGTGTCTTCACTGCCACAGCAGAACGTGCAGGGAAAGGAGCACTGAAGAACTGGGCATAGACTTCGTTCATTTCTGCAAAGTCTGCCATGTCTGCCAGGAAGACAGTGGTCTTCACAATGTCGGAAGGCTGGAATCCAGCCTCAGCAACAATAGCAAACAGATTCTTCAGCGATTGGGTAGTAAGTTCCTTAATGCCACCTTCGGCAAAATTTCCAGTAGCAGGGTCAATGGGAAGCTGACCACTTACAAAAAGCATGTTTCCTGCCACTACGGCCTGACTGTAAGGACCGATAGCTGCGGGGGCAGAAGCTGTAGATACGGGTTTATTCATGGTAAATATTAATATTAATAAATGTGTATATATGTTCGTTCTGGCTTCTTATTGATAAGATACAGAGGGATTCCGTCAACCGAAAAACAGATAGGCTATGGCAATAGCCGCCACTACTCCTGCCAAATCAGCCAATAGGCCGGCGGCAACGGCATGGCGGGTATAACGGACTCCTACACTGCCGAAATAGACTGCTAGAATATAGAATGTAGTGTCTGTTGAGCCCTGAAAAATACAGCTCAGACGTCCCACAAAACTGTCTGCGCCATAGGTAGACATCGCATCCACCATCATTCCCCGGGCGCCGGAACCGCTGAGAGGTTTCATAATGGCGGTGGGCAGGGCTCCCACCCACTCGGCATCAAAGCCCAAAGCAGAAACCGCACATTTCAGTCCCTCAACCAGGAAGTCCATTGCACCGCTGGCACGGAAGACACCAATGGCCACAAGGATGGCTACAAGATAAGGGATAATCCGGACGGCTGTATCAAAACCGGTCTTTGCACCTTCTATGAACGATTCATAGACATTCACCCGTTTTCGCAGGGCCGCCAGGATGAAGGCTATGATGACTGTAAAGAGAATGACATTTGCCGAAGTTGTACCTACACGATCCATCATCATGCTGTCGAGGCGAGAGAATCCGTAAATAACAGCTGCCATTCCGAGCGATACGCCACCCAACGCAACTAAAAGTGTACGGTTGAGAAGATTAATCCGTTGGAAAATGCCGGTCACCACAATACCTGCAAGCGTGGAACAGAAGGTGGCGAGCAGTATTGGAATGAAAATGTCGGTAGGATTGGCCGCACCTTGCTGGGCACGATACACCATAATGCTCACCGGAATGAGCGTCAGACCGCTCGTATTGAGTACGAGGAACATGATCATGGCATTCGAGGCCGTATCTTTCCGTGGATTCAGTTCCTGCAGACCTTCCATGGCCTTTAGCCCCAAAGGCGTAGCGGCATTGTCAAGACCGAGCATATTTGCCGAGATGTTCATAAAGATACTGCCCACCACGGGATGCCCTGCAGGGACTTCTGGAAAGAGGCGCTTGAAAAGCGGAGCAAGCATGCGTGCCAACGCATTCACCACTCCACCCTTTTCACCCACCTTCATGATTCCCATCCAAAGCGTGAGCACTCCGGTAAGGCCGAGAGAAATCTCAAAAGCTGTACGTGCCGTATCAAAGGTGGAGGACATGATGGCAGGAAAAACTTCGTAATCGCCCATAAATACCAAGCGTACGATTGCGATGACAAAGGCAATCATGAAGAATGCCACCCATATATAATTCAATACCATAACGGAATATCTGCTGTTGTCTGTTACTGTTTCCGACGGACTCCGCAATGCTCCGCCATATGGGGCGTTGCATGTCGATTCCATTCTTGAAGAGAAGAAGTGTTTATGCGCCTCCCACCTTCACCACGTGGGCACCGCGCAATGCAAGTCGGTGCTTGTCCATCAGCAGAAGGACATGCTCCGCCACCACATCGCGGGGATAGGGGAGTTGGTAGAGTTCGCGCATTTCATGCTCTGCACCGTCATCGATGATGTCAAGTATTTCCTGTCCGATGTCGGGTACATCCTGGGACGACTGCCTCTGCTGTGCAGCTAAAGCCTTACAGACATCGCACCGTCCGCAGGGCTCAGAACCAGGCTTTTCATCGAAGTAAGATACCAACTGGTGGCTACGGCACACATTGTCCGTGCGGATATAGCGGGCCATGGAAGAGAAACCAAGCAACTGTCGCCTGTAACGATACTCGTATACCTCAGGAGGGAAAGCAAGATGCTCTTTGTCCATCCTGCGGCAGACATACCGGATGGACGGTGTGGTCTTCCGAGGGATGAAGTGCAGTATGCGCCGACGGTTAAGAGCCAGCAGGGCCTGGTAGACATCCTGTTCTGTACACTGGCATACAGCAGCAAGGGTCTTTTCCTCCACCGATACATATTGCGAAAAGAGTCCTGTGTATCCCCTCAAAAGGGCAAGCAGAATTTTGTCATCCAATGAGGAAGGTGAGTGGAAACGGTACAGTTCTTCACGCTGACAGATGAACATCACACGCGAATGGCTGTCCTCGTTGTTCAGATATTCAATATATCCTGCACTCTGCAATATGCGCAACGACGAATCTACCACAGCAGCCTGGTGATGGAAGGCCTTGCAGAAACGGAAAAGGTCAAAATCGTAGGATACGTTTTCGCCGTCTCCCACTGCAAGCTGAAAGAAACTTCCAAGGTCTTCATAGATGCCCCGGATAGTTCTCTTCAAGGGGAACCCCTCTGCACAGCGCTGCGAAAGACGGTTGATTTCCTTGTTATCGACAATCAATACAGCTTCCGCAGGTTTGCCGTCACGTCCGGCGCGACCGGCTTCCTGGAAATAGGCTTCAACGGAGTCGGGGGCTTCGATATGGAACACATTTCGAACATCCGGTTTGTCGATACCCATACCGAAGGCATTGGTAGCTACCATCACGCGCACACGGTCTTCCTCCCACATCCGCTGACGTGCGTTGCGGTCGTTCTGCACCAGTCCCGCATGGTAATACAGTGCCATGATTCCCTCGCTCATAAGCACATGGGCCAGTTCCTCAGCCCGCTTGCGGCTCCGGGTATAGACAATTGCAGAACCTTCGGTATGTTTCAAAAGGTAGATAAGGGCCTCTTGCCTGTCCTCACCGTTCCGGGCATCTACCATACGGACACTATAGGTCAGATTCGGACGCACGAAACTCATTGTAAGCGTCGGACCGTCGGTTTCGAAACAAAGATGCTGACGGATGTCATCTATGACGCTCCGAGTGGCGGTGGCAGTCAGTGCCAGCACTGGCACACCTGGTAGCCGACGGCGCAATTCAGGCAGGCGGAGATAGGACGGACGGAAATCGTGTCCCCATTGGCTGACGCAATGGGCCTCATCCACGGTGATAAGCGTAACATTCATCTGCGGGAGCTTGCCAAGGAACAGCTCCGTTTCCAGACGCTCCGGCGAAAGATACAGGAAATGGTATCGCCCGAGTATGCAGTTGTCCATTTCCCTCTGGATGTCGTCGCGCGTCATACCGGCATGGATGCAGGTTGCTTTGATTCCACGGTTTCTAAGGTTCCGTACCTGGTCGCGCATCAAGGCAATCAGCGGAGTCACCACTAAGCAGAGTCCGCCCAACATCAATGCCGGCACCTGGAATGCCACACTCTTGCCGCCACTTGTAGGCATCAGTCCCAAAGTGTCGTGTCCGGCAAGGACACTATCAATAATTTGCCGTTGGATGCCGCGAAAGTTCTCATAGCCCCACCAATACTTTAACACCTCTTCGGGAGTGGCATCAGGTCCGGGAGGCGGGACTTCCTGAGGAATTCCAAGTTCACCTTCTCCCACAAACGCATCAAGTTCCGTCCGAATGCTACCCTCTTCAGGAAATGGAATGGATTCTTCCCAAAAGCATGCACCGACACTGGCACAACATGCCAGTTGCGCCTCGGAAAGCGGAAGTTCCTCTTCAAGGAAGTCTTCGTCGTAGTACATTCGTTTTTCGGGAAGATTATATGTAGGTTCTGAAAGTGTCAACGACGGAAATGCCGGCCGACCATATTCCGCATCTTCATTCGCAGGGGCGTATGTCCTCTATCTGGAGCTGCACTTCGCCCCGCTTATGGGAGTTTTCCTCCACATTGTAGCATATATCGAAGGCTCTGCGGGTCTTGATGTAACGGGCCTGGCTCGACTGCCCGAAGGCGATGCCGTTCATGATGTTGTTCGACTTGTTGTCGACGAGTTCGAGCTTTATATGCTCCTGTCCGCGGCCAACGACCTTTGATGTTCCGTAGTCGTAGACGCGATAGGTGCAGAACGAGGGGCGTTCATTGCCGGGACCGAAAGGAGCAAAGCGCTTCAATTGCTTGTAGAAATCGTAGTTGATGTCACGGAAATCAAGCACACCGGTAATATCAAGCATGGGCTTCGTCTGTTCGTCACTGATATGCTCCTCGACATAGGCTTCGAAACGCCGGGCAAATTCTTCCACATGTTCCACCTTGATGCTCAAGCCTGCCGCATACGTGTGTCCGCCGAAGTTCTCGAGGATGTCGGCGCAGCTTTGTATGGCCTTATAGATGTCAAAACCGTTGACACTGCGTGCCGAACCCGTGGCCACGCCTTCGGAGCGGGTAAGCACCACTGCCGGACGATAATAGAGTTCTGTAAGCCTCGAGGCGACAATGCCTATGACTCCCTTGTGCCAGGCTTCGTTATAGATGACTATGGTACGCCGGTTCTCCAGCCCCTTCATCTGCTTCACCTGCTCCGTCGCCTCCTCGGTCATCTGACGGTCAAGGTCCTTGCGGGCTTCGTTGTAGAGGTTGATGTGCGTAGCCAGTTCCTGGGCGACGGCATAGTCTTGTTCCACCAGGAGTTTTACGGCTTCCTTACCGTTCTGCATACGTCCCGACGCATTCAGACGGGGACCAATCTTGAAGATGATGTCGTTCATTGTCAGTTCCCGGTCTCCGAGGCCGCAACTTTCCACAATGGCCTGCAGACCGATGGTAGGACAACTGTTCAGACGGCGCAGTCCATGGTGTGCCAGAATACGGTTCTCCCCCATGATGGGGACGATGTCCGAAGCGATGCTGACGGCACAAAGGTCGAGCATGTCGCCAAGTTGGTTGAATTCAATGCCGTTGTTGCTGGCAAATGCCTGCATGAACTTGAATCCCACACCGCAACCGGACAGATGGGTATAGGGATAGTGGTTGTCGCGCCGCTTGGGATTCAGTATTGCCACAGCCTGGGGAAGTTCTTCGTCCGGCACATGATGGTCGCAGATGATGAAATCAATCCCCATAGACTTTGCGTATGCCACCTCGCTTACAGCCTTGATGCCGCAATCGAGGACAATAATCAGTTTCACGCCCGTCTCGGCGGCAAAGTCAATGCCTTTTTCCGAAACACCGTATCCTTCTTCATAACGGTCCGGGATATAATAGTCTACATTCTTGTAGAACTTGCTGATGAACTTGTATACCAGCGCCACCGCCGTCACGCCATCCACATCATAATCGCCATAGACCATGATGCGTTCGTTGCGGCGTATGGCAAAATTCAGACGGTCGACAGCCTTCTGCATGTCGTTCATCAGGAAAGGGTCATGGAGTTCCGTCAGTTGGGGTCGGAAGAAACGCCTCGCTTCGCCGGCACTGAATATGCAACGCTCACGAAGCATACGCCCGAACACGGGATGTATGCCCAGCACCTCGGCCAAGCGTTGGGATTCGACGCTTTCTTCCGGCGTCAACGGTTCGTAATTCCACTGGTATATCATGGGGCTGACAGGTATGAAAAACGGTGCTACGAAGCACACGTACTACTACTTTTAGACGGCAAAGATAACATTTTCCCGCGAAAGCGTATTTATACCATGCGGCAAATTTACAAAGTATCGTCACTTTTTGCCGGTGTGTGTCCGGCATATGCCTGCTGCATTGCTTTTTTTGCACTCAAAAACTTGTCACACTCAACACTTTTACATAATTTTGCCGTGGAAAATGCCCCGCCGTTTTACATTGGAGGACGTCCAACGGAAGCTTCCGAAAATGTCAGACTTCCATCCGGCTCCGGCTTGAGGTGCATCCCACAACCATTCAAACCTTTATCTCTAACACTACAGACACATGGCACAAACGTACCTCAAGGACGGACAAGCATGCGGCGAGCATATCCGTTTTTCGGAAAAAATCGGCTATGCCCTTGGCGATGCTGCTGCTGGCGGCATTACATGGAAAGTCATGTCCATCGCCTTCCCTCTTTTCTTCACCAATATCTTCGGACTTACCGTTGCGGATACCGCCACACTGATGCTGATTGCCCGCCTCTTCGACGTGGTTACCGACCCGTTGATGGGTAGCCTTGCCGACCGTACCCAGTCACGTTGGGGCACCTACCGTCCCTGGCTGATTTTCGGTGCGGTTCCCCTCGGCCTCGTCTTTGCCCTGTTGCTCTACACTCCGGAACTCGGTCCCATAGGCAAACGCATCTGGGCCTACTCGCTCTACCTGCTGATGATGGCCGTCTACACTGCCGTAAACGTCCCCTACGGTTCGCTCCTCG
>SAMEA3663097__coassemble_465_pt1 | contig 30014 bp, 20 predicted proteins | sample SAMEA3663097__metabat2_low_PE_001 | metagenome-assembled genome bin SAMEA3663097 (sample SAMEA3663097) | pig gut metagenome | biome: pig gut; feature: pig-associated habitat; material: faeces | place: France | collected 2012 | reverse complement strand
TTGACCCATTGAGACATAGTATGGTTAGAATACCACGCAAAATGACCTATACGCCGTTTTTTCGGCGTGTAATTGTTTGGATTACGAATAATTAGGGGAATAAATGCCGAGTCCTTCAAATGATTCTCAATTCTGCATTTCTGCAAGCAACAATATATATACACATATATACAAATGAGTGGCACTGTCTCCCGACAGGACCACTCCAACTCTTTCATTTAGGTATTAGTTCTTTAAGGTAAAAAGATTGTTTAGGATAACGGTGCAAAGTTATGTCTTTTCGGTGGAACGGACAATTTTTTTGCAAAGATTTTGGTAAAAGGGTATCATTTTTCTTGCTTTGTCAGTGATTTTCCCTTGTTTCCTCCCTCTTCGTGACGGTCCCCGTGCTCTAGACGTCTGAAATCTTTAGCCAGTTTTTGCTGTGCAATGGTGAGCGCATGCAGTGCCTGCTCAAGATTCCTAATGCGCAGTGCCGTTTTTTCGTTGCGTCTGCCGGCATATTGTTTTCGCAATTTCTGCAGTTCGTCGAGTATGCTGTGTGCCTGTCTTTGCCCCTCTGCCCATTGTTGCGCCAGGTTGCGTGCCTGCGGATTCCTGAAATCCTGTAGGCTCCGGTAGACGAGGTTGTCGGCAATGACGAAAAAGTTTTTTTCCGCAGCCTCTAGGGTCGGTGTGGAATGTGCCAAGGCCTTGGCCCATTGCTCACGTTTTTGTGCAATCTTTTCGTGCCATCCCTGCTGAGAATCGGCGATGCATACGATTTCCGCTGCGGCACGTCGCAGGCTTTCGGGGTCTGCTGCCGTTTCCGGAGGAGAGTAGGGGGTGCCTTGTAGGAGTCCTTCGAGGAGGAACCAATAGAGGCAGACCTTGTCGTCGGGTTGCCTGCGATCGGTGACAAGGACTCCAATGCCTGCATTTTCATCTGTGGCGAGCAGATAGTCGTTTGCTGTGGAATTGAAGGGAAATCCCATGTTTTCGGGGCGTACGTACTGTCTGGTATCGGTGTTGAAACGTGTGACGTAGAGGTCAAGGCCCCCAAGCCCCTCGTCCGTTTCTGCTGCGAAGTAAAGGGTAACGCCGTCAGCGGCGACAAAGGGGCAGTCGGCATAACGGTAGGTCCCAAGTCCGGGAAGCGGTTGTGGCAGGGACCATAAATTGCCGTTGCGGTATGCGGCACAGAGACGGTATTCGCCGGTGGTGTCCGTCTGTGAGAACCAGACGGCAGAGGAGCGGGGATTGAGGTATGCGCATTGCCCTGTTGTGAAGGCGTGCTCGTCCGCGTTGTGCTGGAACAGCCGGTCGGGCAGTGCAAAATGTCCTGCATCGTCGGTGAGGCGCAATGCGGAGAGAAAGTCGTCCTTATGGGTGACCAAGCTGTCGATGAAGACAATGTGCCGAGTGTTCTGGAGCATTTCCTCTGCACGAGGTGTAAGGACTTCGGTGGCAACATCGGTGTGGCCGCTTTCTTTCGGCTGGGGAACTGCCCGTCGCAGGGGATGCTGCCCAATGGTGCAGAGGGCGGAAAATGCAAGCAGTGGCAGTGGAATGTGTATCATATGGTGTGCTATATGGGTGACGTGGCTTGACTTCGTCTTCGTTTCTTTCGCTCGGCATAGTCTAAGTAAACTTAGTCTCTGCTCTCGCTTATCGAAACGTTCATAGAAAAACACTGTTGCGTTCGGCGTTAATGGTGGTGGGTGCTCCGTGTCCGGGATAGACCGTTGTGGCGGGAGGGAGGCTGAGTATCTGTGATGTTAGGCTGTCCTTCAGTGCTGCGGCACTACCTCCGGGGAAGTCTGTGCGTCCGATGCCCCCCTTGAAGAGGCTGTCGCCGGTAAAGACCATAGGGTCAGGGCCTTCTATATAGTAGCAACATCCGCCCGGTGTGTGTCCCGGTGTGGCGATGACATGGAGAGCGGTACGGTGCCCGAAGATGAGCGTGTCGCCATGGTGGAGCATTTTGCCGGGAGAAGGAACCGGGAACTGGAGATGCGTCCCGAACATTTCGTGCAATTGCCGGCAGCCCTTTTGGTAGAGCGGAAGTTCGGGTTCCAGCATGGCAGGGGAGAGGGCGTAAGCGTCGGATACCCACTGCGCACCGAAGATGTGGTCGAAATGGCCGTGGGTGAGGAGGAAAAGCACAGGCTGTAGGGATTCCTGCAGCACATATTGGCGAATGGCCTCACGCTCGGTGGCGGAAAGCGCCCCACAGTCGATGATGACCGCCTGACGCGAAGCGTCGCTGACCACGTAGGTGTTTTCGTCGAGGGGATTGTTGATGAATGTCTTGACCGTTATCATGAGATGCTGACGTAAGCCACTTTCTTGGTTTCGAAAAACGGATGGTCGAACAGAGGTGCGAGGTCCCAGACTTCACTGCAATGCTTGAAGGGCATCATTTCAGCGGAGATGTCGCCACCCTTCAGTGCGATGACGCCGTTAGGCAGGGAATTCCGTTGTGTACGGTGAATATTCTTACGCACGAGTGCTACAAGGTCGGGCATAGGCATGACGGCGCGGCTAACCACAAAATCATAGCGGTGTTTTTCTTCCACTGCATTCCGGTGTAAGCATTGGCAGTTTTCGAGACCTATGGCTTCTGCCACAGCGGCTGCTACCTTGATTTTCTTACCTATGGAATCGATGAGCGTGAATTTCACTTCAGGGAAGAGTATGGCAAGTGGTATGCCGGGGAAACCGCCGCCGGTGCCGACATCAAGGACCTCTGTCTCCGGTCGGAAACGGACGATGCGGGCAATGCCAAGGCTATGGAGCACGTGATGTGGGTAGAGATTGTCGATGTCCTTACGGCTGACGACGTTAATCTTTGCATTCCATTCGCGGTACAAGGCATCCAAAGCCTCGAATTGCTCGGCCTGGAGCGGTGAAAGTTCCTTGAAATAGCGGTGTATGAGGTCTGCTTTCATATTTATGGATGGTGTGATGATTCTCCTTGCTCTTTGTTTCGCGTCGGTTTCCGGTGTCTTGGACGGTGAGTCCCGTGAGTATTCCCATCAGCCTGCATGTCCGTAGCCTTCCGGGTTGCCCCCTTTGTTTTCCTTTCTTTATCCCTGTGATTGGAGGATGCTCTGCGAGGGGATTGTTTCGGGCGTTCTACAGCCTCGTGGCAGCCTTCTGGGAGAGGGTTGCGACGGATGTGCCCGCCAAGCAGCTTTTCAATCTTCCTCAGGGCGATGAAATCCCTTTCACCGACCAAGGTGACGGCATTTCCTTCGCGTCCGGCCCTGGCAGTGCGTCCGATGCGATGTACATAATCTTCGGGGTCGCGGGGACAGTCATAGTTGATGACCATCTGAATGTCGTCGATGTCAATGCCCCGGCTGACAATGTCGGTGGCGACGAGTATCCCCGTCTTGCGCTGTCTGAAGGCGAGCATCACCTCGTCGCGCTCCTTCTGGCTGAGGTCGGAATGCATCTGTGCGCAGTTAAAGCCCCTTTTTTTGAGCAGTGCAGTGATTTCTTTGACGCAAGCCTTGCTCGAGGCAAAGAGGATAACCCGCTCGGGAAGCTTATGGGAGAATATATGGCCGACAACAGCCATCTTGTCCGTGTTGCGGCAGACGTAAATGCTCTGGTCTATTTTCTCGGCCGGTTTTGATACGGCAATGCGCACTTCAGCCGGATTAGACATAAATTCTTTGGCTATGGCGCCAATCTCATCCGGCATGGTGGCAGAGAAGAGAATGACCTGCCGTTTCGGTGGCAGTTGCTTGAGGAGGAATCTGATGTCGTCAATGAAGCCCATGTCGAGCATGCGGTCGGCTTCGTCAAGAATGAGGTGGGTGGTCCTGCTCAAATCGAGATTCCCCAGTTGGAGATGTGTAATGAGGCGTCCGGGTGTGGCGACGACGATATCCGCTCCCTGCTGGAAGGATTTGCGTTCCTGTTCGAACCGTACGCCGTCGTTCCCTCCGTACACAGCCACGCCATTGATGCCGGTATAATATGCAAACCCCTGCAGGGCTTGGTCAATCTGTTGTGCAAGTTCGCGCGTGGGGGCCATGATGAGGCAGTTGACGGCATCTGCATCGTGCGACGCTCTCGCGAGCAGGGTGAGCATGGGGAGGAGATAGGCAGCCGTCTTGCCGGTTCCGGTCTGCGCGATGCCTATGAGGTCCCGGCCTTCAAGGATAGGTGGAATGCACTGTGCCTGGATGGGAGTGCACTTTTCAAAGCGCATGTCCCAAAGGGCATCGAGCACATCATCGCTCAGCGGGAGTTCTTCGAAAAAGGTTTCGGGGCTGCATGTAGGAGCTGGGGCCGTGGAATGGGTATCAGTCATATATAGTGGTCTTCTGTTTTTTGTTGCTGTCTTAGATGGGATGCGGAGGTTATTGCGGAGTGCGTTTGTAGCACCAGGCGGCAATGAGGGCGAAGACGATGTTGGGCATCCACACCGCCAGCATGGCAGGCCATCCGGCATTGATGGCAAAGGAGCTGGAGACGGTCTGGAACATAATGTAGGTGAAGGTCAGTGCCAGTCCGATGCCAATGGCGGTCCCTTTTCCACCCTTGCGTTTCTCGGAGGAGAAGGAAACTCCGATAAGTGTAAGGATGAATGCCGCAAACGGTGAGGCGAAACGTTTATGGTATTCGACTTCGAACTGAGCCAGTCCGGCACTTCCGCGCAGCCTCTGGCGTGCGATGAAATAGTCGAGTTCCGAAATGGTCATCGTTTCCTGCTGGCCGTAGGAATAGAAGAAGTCCTTTGGTTCCATCATGATGGTGGTGTCCATCTTCTGTCCGGCAGAGATAAAGTCGCGTGCTCCACGCGTTTTGCGTAGCCTGTAGTTGTATAGTGTCCAAGAATATTTGTGGTCAGCAAGCGTGTCGTACTGGATGGTTTCGGCTGTGAGATGTTCCACCAGTCTCTTTTCGGAGAGACGGTCGAGAATGAATCCCGAACCGCTCTTCGTGCGGTTGTCGAAGAAAGAAATATACGCGACGACGCCGGTGTCTACCTGCATTTGCACGTTCTCAGCCACATCCACCATCTGTCTTTTTTTCACGTGCTTGTTTTCAAAGGCCAGGCGTTCGACATTTCCGTGAGGAATTACCCAACCTCCAAGGACGAAACTCATGATGGCCACGATAAGCGCCCCGAGGAAATAGGGTATCAAAAGCCGTCGGAAACTCATGCCAGTGCTTTTCATGGCAATGATTTCCGAATTTGAAGCAAGGTTTGTGGTGAAGAAAATGACCGCGATGAAGATGAACAACGGGGAGAACATGTTTGAAAAATACGGAATGAAGTTGCCGTAATAGTCAAAGACAATCTCCTTCCATGTAGCACCTGTGCCTGTGAGCTTGTCAATTTTTTCGTTGAAATCGAAGATGATGGCCACAGTGATAATCAGTACAATCATGAAGAAATAGGTGGTCAGGAAGCGTTTGAGGATATAGGCATCAATGCGCTTGAAACCGCATAATTGTACAAGCCGACACCATCCACGCCACATCATACGCAGCAGCCACCACAGCAGCAGCAATGGTGAGAAGGGTAATAGCAGCAGATATTTCAGGAAACGGCGTACGGTGATTTTGGGCATGAGGTATGGAGAAAAAAATGGATGGGAGCATTTTACGGTGTTCCTCCTGGGTTGTGCCTTTGCCGGTGGGGGAGGCGGCTGACACCCTTGGCCATGTGGAGGAAACGAGGGAGAGGGGAGCGCTATTCAGAGCCTGTGCATGAGTTGCGGGAGGATGGCTTTTTTCCAATGGGCATAGTCATCGGCCAAGATATGTGCCCTTGCTGTCCGTACGAGCTCGAGATAGAATGCCAGATTGTGTATGGAGGCTATTTGCATGGCAAGGAGTTCCTTGGCCTTGAAGAGATGGTGTACGTACGCACGGGAGTATATGTTGTCTACGCGGCTTGTCCCCTCAGCGTCGAGCGGTGAGAAGTCGTTGGCCCATTTGGCGTTGCGGCAATTGATGATGCCATTCCATGTGAAAATCTGTCCGTTTCGCCCATTCCTTGTGGGCATTACGCAGTCGAACATGTCGACGCCGCGTTCGATGGCCTCAAGAATGTTGGCAGGTGTGCCTACTCCCATCAGATATCTCGGGCGGTCTGTTGGTAGAATCTCGTTTACCACCTCAATCATTTCGTACATCTTTTCGGCAGGTTCGCCTACGGCAAGCCCTCCGATGGCATAGCCTTCTGCATCTGTCTCGCTCATAAAACGGGCACTTTCGCGACGAAGCTCTGGGTAGACACAGCCTTGTACGATGGGGAATAGCGCCTGGTGATATCCATAACGGGCTTCAGAGGCGTTGAAGCGGTGGATGCAGCGGCGCAACCAGTTGTGGGTGAGTGTCAGGCTTTTTCGGGCGTAGTCGTATGAGGCGGTTCCGGGAGGACATTCGTCGAAGGCCATGATGATGTCTGCACCGATGCTGCGCTCGATGTCAATCACCTTTTCTGGCGAAAAGAAATGCTTTGAGCCGTCGATGTGGCTGCGGAATTCACAGCCGTCTTCAGTGATTTTCCGGATTCCCGTAAGACTGAATACCTGGAATCCTCCGCTGTCGGTGAGTATGGGACGGTCGAAGGCGTTGAAACGGTGTATGCCGCCGGCGGCTTCGAGCACGGGAAGGCCCGGACGGAGATAGAGATGATAGGTGTTGCCAAGGATAATCTGGGCTTTGATGTCCTCGGTCAGTTCGTACAGGTGGACGCCCTTCACGGAACCCACCGTACCAACGGGCATGAAGATGGGAGTGAGGATGTCACCATGGTCGGTATGCAGTATGCCGGTGCGTGCATTTGAGCTTTTGTCGGTATGCTCTAACTGGAAGAACGGTGCCCCCTTGCGCCATGATTTGCGTAACGAGGGTGTGAGACTGTCTGCTGTCATTTTTCTGTGGGGGTGTCTTCGATAGCGAATGTTTTAGGGTGTTCCACCTTTTCTGTAAGAAGGGCGGCATTCCATACCTGGGGTAACGAGCTGACAAATTCCAACTGGAGCCCTTGGGTATATCGTGCAGGAATCTCAAGCACATCGTTGCGGTTCCCCTCTGGCAGGAATATGGTGTTGATGCCTGTCCGTCGGGCAGCCAGGATCTTTTCCTTCACGCCTCCGATGGGAAGCACCTTGCCGCGAAGGGTGATTTCGCCTGTCATAGCAATACCTTTTTTTACCCGTCTTTGGGTGAGTGCTGAGACCATACTGGTAGCAATGGTTATTCCGGCAGAGGGGCCGTCTTTGGGGGTTGCGCCTTCTGGAACGTGGACATGGATGGCCCATTGTTCGAAAAGGCGGCTGTCCAAATCCAAGGTGTCAGCGTTGGCTTTGATATATTCCAAAGCCAAGGAAGCGCTCTCCTTCATGATGTCGCCAAGGTTTCCCGTGGTTGTCAGGCGTGGAGCTTTGGAGCGGGAAAGGCTTGTTTCTATGAACAGGATTTCGCCCCCGGCAGCGGTCCAAGCTAAGCCTGTCACGACTCCAGCAAACCCATTGCCCTCATATTTCTCGCGTGTGAACTTCGGGTTGCCCAGCAAACGTGTGACATCGTTTGGCTTTATGCTGATACAACGGGGAAGTTCGCTGAGTTCGGCATTTTCCAGGACGATTCTGCGGATGATTTTTGAAACGAGATGCTTGAGATGCCGTACGCCGCTTTCGCGGGTATAGCCTTCGATGAGGGATTCCAGGGCTTTGGTCGTGGGGCGTACCTTTAGCGGCAATGCCATCTCCTCAATGGCATCGGGGATGAGGTGGCGCCTTGCAATCTCGATTTTCTCTTCTGTAATATACCCGTCGACCTCTATGATTTCCATACGGTCGCGCAGGGCTGTAGGGATATCACCAAGATTGTTGGCTGTGGCGATAAAGAACACGCGGCTCAAGTCGAAATCGAAATCAAGGTAATTGTCGTGGAATGCATTGTTCTGTTCGGGGTCGAGCAGTTCAAGCAATGCACTTTGCGGATTTCCATTATGGCTGTTGCCTCCCACCTTGTCAATTTCGTCAAGGACGAACACAGGATTCCGGACACCGCACTTGATCATGCTCTTCATGATACGTCCGCACATGGCCCCGATGTATGTGCGCCGGTGTCCTCGGATTTCCGACTCATCGTGCATGCCTCCAAGGCTGATGCGGACATACTGTCGCTGCAGGGCGTGTGCAATGCTTCGGCCGAGACTTGTCTTTCCTACCCCCGGGGGGCCTACGAGGCAAAGGATGGGAGCCCGTTCCGACTTGCTGAAAGCCATTACACCCAAATGCTCGAGAATGCGTTCCTTAACCCGTTCCATGCCATAATGGTCCTTGTCAAGTATCTTCCGGGCACGTGCTGTGCTGATGCTTTCTGGGGTTCCGTTTACTGCATTCCACGGGAGTGAAAGCACCGTACGGATGTAGGTATAGGAAATGTTGTATTCGGGCGAGGCGGGGTTCATCCGCTCCAACCTGGCCAGTTCGGTGAGGATGTTTTCCTGTACCTTCGGGGGGAGTACCAGGTTTTCTATAGTGGTACGGAAACGTATGATATCGGCGTTCTCGTCCGTACCGAGTTCCTTGTTGATATTCCTGATTTCCTGTTGCAGATAGTATTCGCGCTGTTGTCGCGAGAGGTCTGCCATGGTCTGTTCCTGAATCTTCCCTATCAGTTTTATTCGCTTCAGTTCTATGTTAAGCAGTTTGATGCCTTCGTGCATCTGTGACAAGGGATCGCAGATTTGCAGGACGCTCATCTTGTCCTGGACTTTGAGCGGGAGATTAGACATCATGAAGTTGAAAAGCATCCAGCTTCCCTTCATGTTCTCAAAGGCAAATTTGAGTTCACCCGAAACATGCTCGTCTGAGGCTTCGATGAATTTTTCCACCACGTTGCAGAAAAACTTGCGGGAGGCCTTTGCTGTTTCATCGTCCGGCTCTTCGGGTTCGCTGACTGTTTCCACTTCTGCTTCCATGAATGGCATTCCGGAATGTACATCCTTTATCAGCCTCACGCGGTTTGCAGCCTGTACGATGACACTGGTCTTGTCTTCGGGCAGACGGATTGTTTTCAGCACCCGTGCAAGCACTCCCATGGAATACAGGCTGTCGAAGGATGGGGCATCCTCGGCCTCGTCATATTGCACACCGAGCACAATCCACTGCTCCGGACCGCGTTCTTCGGCCCACTCCACAAGCTTTCCGCTGCTTTCGCGTCCTATCGCCAATGGCATGATAACACCGGGGAACACAACCATGTTCCGCAGTGGGAGAATGGGCAAGATGCCCCGAAAATCAATATGTTCCTTTTGTGCTGGGTTACTGCCGTAGTCGGCAATAATCCCTATTGATGCTGTTTTGTTTTTCTTCTTTTTTTCCATATAATGGACAATCGGTCTTTTTTGTAAAGAGTGTGCGAAAAGGGTTGTGCTATAAATCTGCTATGCCTCCCCCCTGTCAGACTTTCCCGAGAGAGTGACGGAGGAAGACGAAGTCACAGGGACGGAAAAACTGACGAGTTATAGCACACCTCCTTGCCATTACTTACGTCCTTAAGGCATGGTGGGACTTTATTCTTCAAGAATAGTGAATACGGCAAATTTCAGCAGCAATTTCTTCTTTCCTACCATCTCGAATATGATGTCAGCCATTGCGTTTTCTCCACTTCCCTCAAGGCCTTCAACGGTGCCCTTACCGAATCTTTGGTGGTGGAGGATGGAGCCTACCTTCAACACTCCCGTTTTTGTCAGGATTTCCTCGACCTTGTCTGTTATGGGATATCCTTGTGCACGGAGGACGCGCCGAGGGGGCATTGCTGCAGAGTTCCTGGAGGGAGAGTGGGCAACCGAAGCGGTGTTGCGAACGTAGCTTCTTTCTACAGGGATAAGGTGGGGACGGTCGAGACGGATATACTTTTCATTGATGTCGTCGATGAAATCGCTTTGTTCGGCAGTGTCGAACTTCCCGTTTCTGAATCTGCTACAGGCATATGAAAGAAAGCATCGTTTTTCGGCTCGCGTGACAGCTACGTAGAACAGCCTTCGTTCTTCCTCGTATTCCCTGGGAGAGAGGAGTGAGTGTGTGCTGGGGAAAAGATGCTGTTCCATGCCTGCCACAAATACGGTATCAAATTCCATACCTTTTGCCGCGTGTATGGTCATGAGTGTCACTTTCGGCCTTCCGTCGTCGTGTCTGTCAGCATCTGTCAAAAGCGAAACTTCGGAAAGATAATCCCCCAAGAACACTTTCTTCTCCGGTGACTCCAAATGGCTGTCATGCATGAAGCGGTATACGCTTCCCATCAGTTCGTTGATGTTTTCGCGTTTTGACTCTCCATCCTGCTCGTTTTCCTTTAACAGGCTTGCGTTGATTCCGCTTTGCAGGATGACTTGTTTGACCAAATCATAGACTTCGAGTTCCTGTGCCAGACTTTGGAATTCTCGTATCATACCCGCAAACATTTTGAGTTTTGCAATTGTACCACGATTCAGCTTGACCTCGTATTCCGTGGGATTTTCCAACACTGCCCATATCGGTACATTGTGCTGATGGCTGGCCACTGTCAGTTTCTGAATGGTAGTATCGCCTATCCCCCGTGTAGGAGTGTTCACCGCACGTCTGAAAGCCGCTTCATCGTAGGGGTTTTGGATAAGACGCAGATAGCCGAGGACGTCTTTGATTTCTTTGCGTTCGTAGAATGACTGTCCGGCATACACTTTGTAAGGTATGTTGTTTTTGATGAAGGTCTCTTCCAGCGGGCGGCTTTGGGCGTTTGTGCGGTACAGTATGGCCATGCGCCCGTAGTCCACACCTTCTTTCGCCTTCAGACGTTTGATGTGCCCGCATATTTTCGAAGCCTCTTCACGATCGTTTTCCGCCTTTATCAGTACAATCGGCTCTCCTGTGTCGTTTTTCGAGAAAATGGTTTTCTGTATCTGATGCTGGTTGTGGCTTATGATGTCGTTCGCCGCATGGACAATGGTTTGCGTGGAACGGTAGTTCTGTTCCAACTTTATGGTCAGCGATTCAGGATACTGACTGCTGAAACGCAGGATATTTTCGATGTTTGCTCCACGGAATCCGTATATGCTTTGGGCATCATCACCAACGACGCAGATGTGGTGATGCTCGCTTGTAAGCAATTTCAGGATTTGGTACTGGGCATAGTTCGTGTCTTGATACTCGTCTATGAGGATGTATCTGAAACGTTCAGCATATCTTTTCCGTACGTCTTCGTATCCTTCCAAAAGGAGGAAGGTGTAGAGGAGCATGTCATCAAAGTCTACGGTCTGGGCAGTCCTGCAACGTTCCCAATAGGTGTTGTATATCTGCCAGGTCTTGTCGATTAGATGCTGTTTGTCGTAATCCATCAGACTTTTCGTCTTTGCATAGTCCTCCGGCAGCAGCAGGCGGTTCTTGGCATTTGAAATCCTTCCTGCGATGGTCCGGGCCTTGTACAGGTTCTCGTCGAGCCCCATGTCCTTGACGATGGTCTTGATGATGCGCTGCTGGTCGTCTGTGTCGCATACCGTAAAGTCGCTTTTAAGGCCGATGATACTGCCCTCCTTTCTGAGGATACGCGAGAAAATGCTGTGGAAAGTCCCGCTCCAAAGTCCGCGTGCACCTTCCGTCCCGACAATTTCTGCGATGCGTCGCGACATTTCTGCAGCGGCTTTATTGGTGAATGTCAATGCCAGCACTTCATAGGGGGCATAGCCATGTTGCAGCAGGTATGCTACCTTATAGGTCAGTACCCGCGTTTTCCCGGCGCCTGCGCCTGCAAGCACCAGCATCGGACCATCAATGTATCGTACGGCTTCCCATTGCTGGCTGTTCAGATGTGCTTTCCAAAAGGTCTCGGGCAAAGGTCTATGCTCCTCGCTCCCATTCCATTCCTCGTAGGTCATAGATTATTGTATGCTTTTCTCTTTCTTTTTTTTGAGGTGTAAATGATGGCTTTTATATCGCACTCCTTTGCTTGTCAGCCTCAGTTCGGTTTCCGCCTTCTTTTGCCAAGGGGGGCATGTTATTTACCTTTCATTGATGCTGCAAGGTCGTGCTGCAATTTCTTCATATAGAACCTCACCCTCATTTCATGATCCTCGTGCAGGGTGTCGTGCCGGGCTGCCGTCAGTTCAATGCTGTCCATAAGCAAGATGCCGGCCTTCCTGCAACTCAGGGCATAGGGATATGTCTTGCGCATGGTCTTTACCGTTTCTCGGGCACCGGAAAAATCACCGCTCTTCAATTGATTCCGGGCATCGGAGAGGAGTATTCTTGCTTGTGCCTCGTCTGAAATCCTGCGGTCCGATCCCTCACTTTCTTTCCATTTGCAGGCGGTGATTAATATCGTTGCCGTGACGATGACGCCGAATAACACTATTGAAATGATTCTTTTCATACACAAATTGTTGTGTCCTTTCCTTGTTTTCCTTTTCTGAAAGTCTGTATCGGAGGTAGGCGATAGCGGGTCTTATCAATATTTCCCTTAATCCTTTTTCTCCTTTAGCCTTCGTCATTCGTGAAAACAGGCATTGGGTTTTAGGTTTTAATTTTGCAAATATACGACAATAATTCCATTCCCTGTTCTTTTGAACAGGAAAACATAAAGCAGGTCATTTCCCTTCGAATTTTTTGATGGGTCAATGTGCCTGTAAAAGGGGAAAAAACGATAGAAACTTGGTGAAAACACAGAAGAAAACCCCTGAAAGAATAATCTTACATCACATTGGCAATACAATACTCTATCATACACTTGAAAGTGTCAATGTATAAAGGTGGTTTTACGAATTGGTGCAGGAATGTAGGAGAATAATACAAAACATTTTTCTGAGAGGTTCTGGAAATGCAAAACATCGCCCTTCTTTAATACAAACATCCGTACTTATAGAGCAAAACATCGGAACTTTCCCTCAAAGAAGTCCGATGTTTTTGATTTCCGAAATAGTTGGTATTGTTATCTTTTGTTCTACGCTTGGCATAGTTCAAACAAGCATGGCTCTCCGCTCACTGCTTCATCGCTTGGCCTATGCACTCGCGTAACTATTCTTTTAGGAACCATTGTATATTATCGGTAGCGTACATTATCAATTAGCCGAACCGGACGTTTTCCACAGTAGACCGTAATGCATCCCTGAATATGACGGGCTTCTGTCCAATTCTCTACAGGAAGGAGGGTTTCTGCATTCACTATCTCGAAGTACTCCACTTCAAGCCCCTCTATTGCGTTGAGCTTGTCCACAACATGCTGCTGCAGTTCATGCACGGGCAGCGTGTGCGAAAGTTCTTGACTATCAAAAAGCGTACGGCTGATGGCTGTTGCCGTTTCCCGTTCCTCTGCTGTAAGGAGGGTGTTGCGGCTGGAAAGTGCCAATCCTGATTCTTCGCGGACAATGGGACATGCCACAAGGCGGAATCTGAAGCCTTGGTCGCGCATCATCGCGCGGATGACTGCAATCTGCTGAAAGTCCTTTTCACCGAAGTAGGCGCGGTCGGGACAAGTCATCTCAAACAGGCGGCTAACTATCTGGCACACTCCGTTGAAGTGTCCCGGACGACGTGCACCTTCCATTACACTGTCTGTCGGTGGGAAGGAGAAACGGCGGGTATCAGGCTTGGGATAAATCTCTGTAACCGTAGGTGCAAAGACCACGACATCGCGTGTAGTGGCGATTGCCGCCTCCACCTCCGATTTTACAGTGCCAATCAGCTGGCAGTCGGCATCCAAAGTACGCGGATAGTTTGCAAGGTCGTTCTTGTCATTAAACTGCGTAGGATTGACAAAGATGCTCACAATTGTAATATCGTTCTCAGCAATACTTCTGCGTATGAGCGAAGCATGTCCTGCATGAAGGGCACCCATAGTAGGGACGAGTCCAATGCCCTTATCCATCTTACGTGTCTCACAGACTAAGAGCTTAAGATCTGCGATGGTATATATGGTTTGCATGTCTGATGGGAAAATAGAAAACGTTTAAAAGATTTAAATGGAGGTAGGCATTTTGATGCTGCATTAAAACGGGTGCAAAATTACTAATGTCTTCGTTTCTTGCCAAATTTTAGTCTGTAAAATGAGCGAAATGAGGGGTATCCCAAATTTCATTTCCGAAAAAAAAAGGATTTTCTTTGCCAACTGACAAGTCTGACGTACTTTTGTACTTTAAATTCCTATCATCATCAAGGGCATTGTTTAGCATGCTTAGGATTCCTTTCTTGGCCTTCTTCTCATTTTTTTGGCCATGGCATAGTTGGAACGCGTTTGCCAAAGTGCCATTCTGCATGGTCATAATGCTTGGCGTTTGTGTTTCTCCAATTGGCAACCTGCAGCTGAAAGGCATTGCCCTCAAAGCCCGTTATAAAAACAAACAGATAAAACACCATGGGAGGATTTTTCGGTACAGTAAGTTCCGTGCCTTGCGTCGACGACCTGTTTTACGGTACGGATTATTGCTCGCATCTTGGTACGCGGCGCGCAGGTATGGCCACTTTCTCCAAAGAGAGCGGTTTCATGCGCTCCATCCATAGTCTGGAGAGTAACTATTTTCGTACGAAGTTCGAGCCGGAGCTCGGGAAATTTGTCGGCAATAGTGGTATTGGTATCATCAGCGATACGGATGCACAGCCACAATTGATGAACAGCCATTTGGGAAGGTTTGCCATTGTTACTGTGGCAAAGGTTATCAATCTCGAGGAGTTGGCAGCGCGTTTACTCTCTGAAGGAATGACACTGAGCGAATTTTCCAGCGGCAACATCAATACTACGGAACTGGTAGCATTGCTTATTTGTCGTGGCAAGAACTTTACGGATGGTATTGAGAATGTTTTTCGGTACGTCAAGGGGAGTTGCTCCATGCTTGTACTGACGGAAAACGGTATCATAGCCGCCCGAGATACTTGGGGACGCACACCCATTGTCATCGGTAAGAAGGACGGAGCATGGTGCGCAGGAAGCGAAACAACGAGTTTCCACAATTTGGGCTACGAGATTGATCGCTATCTTGGTCCCGGCGAAATTGTGCGCATCACTGCCGATGGCATAGAATCGCTTCGTAAACCTAACAAGGGCATGCAGATCTGCTCCTTCCTTTGGGTATACTACGGTTTCCCCACATCCTGTTATGAAGGACGTAATGTCGAGGAAGTGCGCTTTGCCACTGGTGAGGCCATGGGCCGTAAGGATCCCACTCCTGTAGACTGTGTGGCAGGTATCCCCGATTCTGGAGTGGGCATGGGATTCGGTTATGCCGCCGGGCATGACGTCCCGTATCGTCGGGGTATCTGCAAGTATACCCCCACATGGCCACGCTCCTTTACCCCCAGTGTACAGAGCCGTCGTGAGTTCATTGCCAAGATGAAGTTGATTCCGAACAAGGATGTATTGAAAGACAAACGTATTGTTTTTTGCGATGACAGCATTGTTCGCGGTACACAACTTCGTGACAATACCCAAGCACTCCATGAATGTGGGGCCAAAGAGGTTCACATGCGAATTGCATGTCCGCCTCTTGTCTATGGCTGTCCTTTCATCGGCTTTACATCTTCCAAGTCTGATATGGAACTCATCACACGTCGCATAATTGCAGACTTTGAAGGAGATGCCCACAAGAACCTTGAAAAATATACCGTTACCGGGTCTCCGGAATACGAACGGATGGTAAAGGAAATAGCCACACGTCTCAACCTTGATTCCTTGAAATTCTCCAGTATCGAAGACCTTGTCGAGGCCATCGGCTTGCCAAAGTGCCGCATCTGTACCCACTGTTTTGACGGCTCCAGCTTTTATACCCTTGAAGATAACAATATGGAAAAATAAAGGTCCCCAAAATGGGCTTACATACATGAAATGCTGTGAAAGAGTGCTTTGAATTATGTGATGTTCACAGCCGGATATATTCCTTATTCCCAATGAGGGGGCATCTGAATGAGATGCCCCCTCAAATGTGTGTATGAATAGGAAAATTTCGCTAAGCGAGCGCCAAGCCAAGTTAGCTTGGATATTGCCGAGGCGCGAGCCGATGGAGCAGCGAGAGGAGAAGCCAAGCTTGCTTGGATTATCCTGAGTCGTGACAGAGGAAGATTATTCAAGGAGGAGAGGAAGATGTAATCAAACGAAGGTTGCATAAGCAAACATTATCTCCCCCTTTCCAGGGAGTTTATCGGATGAAATTCATCGGTGTCCATACCTCATGTTCCGGCATAGGCAAGGTTTCAAGACCATGAATCTTTTTTAGTAGCCATGCCATATTACGTGCCATTGTGCGCATGGTCTGCATGCCTTCCGCATCCTGTGCAGCCTCTCCCTCATTGCGTCCATATGCAAGATTCCAATACTGAGAGGTGACGACAGGCATATTCATCATTTGGAAAGGCATAAGCATCGTCTGATAAGCTGCGGTTGCTCCGCCTCTACGGCATACTGCCACTGCAGCAACCGGTTTTGCCGTAAAGTTTTTCCCTCCGGCAAAAAGCATGCGTTGCTGAAGGCAAAGTAATTGTCCTGACGGCTGACCATAATAGACAGGAGAACCGACAACAAGCGCATCGCAGTGGGCCATTTTGGAAATGACATCGTTCGTAATGTCATCATTGAATATGCAACGGCCTTCAGACTTCTCCTTGCATTTTCCACATGCAATACATCCACGAATGTGTCCCGTGCCTATCCAAACCATCTCGCTTTCTATACCATGAACGCTTAGTTCACGGGAAATTTCCAAAAGGGCTGTGTTTGTGTTTCCCTGTTTTCGTGGGCTACCGTTAATAAGCAATACTTTCATATCTGATATAAACTAATATCTGACATATATATAAACACCCCTATAACCTTTTACTGCCGGTCTTTGACAAGCATTGCAAGTCCGCCCTCAGAGGTTTCGCGATAGAGGGAGGGGAGGTCACGCCCGGTCTTTCCCATCACTGTAACGGCCTTGTCGTAGGGTATACGGTGTGAACCTTCGGCAAAGGTGGCATAGATGTTGGCATCAAGGGCACGACCTGCAGCATGAGCATTACGTTCGATGCAGGGGATTTGTACAAGTCCGCATATGGGATCGCACGTCATTCCCAAGTGGTGTTCCAGACCCATCTCTGCGGCGTATTCCGTAGCTCTGACTCCGCCACCGAAACTGTAGTTTGCCGCCGCTGCCGCCATGGCACATGCCACGCCGATTTCGGCCTGACATCCTGCTTCGGCTCCGGAGATACTGGCAAGAGTTTTTGCCACATTTCCCACGATTCCTGCAGTGGCAAGGGCGTGAAGAGTACGCTGTCGCGGGACATTCCTACTTTTGGTGATGTGGTAAAGCACTCCGGGTACCACTCCACAGCTTCCGCAGGTGGGAGCGGTGACGATTCTGCCTCCCGAAGCGTTTTCTTCGCTCACGGCGAGAGCATAGGAAAAGACAAGTCCCCGGCTCTGAAGGTTCGAACCGTAGCCTAGTGCCTTGATATAGTATCGTGGTGCCTTTCGTTGAAGATTCAGTCCTCCGGGGAGTACTCCTTCCGTTTCTAGTCCCCGTTCAACGGCATTTTTCATCACTGTCCACACTTCGTCCAGATAATCCCATATTTCCGCTCCTTCGCAGATGTCGACATAGTTCCAATAATGCATTCCCCGTTGCTCGCACCATGCCATGATGTCGGAGAGATGGTCAAGTTCATACACATCGGGACTCTCCTCATCGGCTTTTCCTTCCTCTGCCAAAGCTCCGCCCCCAACGGAATAGACGGTCCATGGTTCTGTGGCATTTCCGTCATTGCATAGCACTTCGAACTTCATGCCATTGGGATGAAAAGGCAAAATTATTTCGGGGTGCCAGACCAACTCTGTACGCTCTTTGCCAAGCACTTCAAGTATGGCGGCGTCTGTGAGGTGACCTTTTCCTGTAGAAGCAAGACTGCCGTAAAGGGTGACGCGGAAACGTGGAGCATCGGCATGACTTTCAATATAGCGTGTTGCTGCTGTTCGCGGACCCATGGTGTGTGAACTGCTGGGGCCATAGCCTATGCGAAAAAGTTCTTTTAGGGATTTCATAGAGGAAGTCTTTTTGGGGAGTGGTTGGGGTATTTATAGGAAACGGACAGAAGAGGGAAGAATGGAGAGGAAGCAATCAATGTTCCTTTAAATAGCCTTTTCTGTATGCCGTAAGTAGCCTGTGCAAATCGTTAATCTGCACTTGGATTTCCGCTCCGCGGTCCGTTTCTGCCACCATGATACGGTGGTCGCTCCGTTCAATAATCTGTTTGGTGGAAATAATGTCAGTACCACGTGCCACAGCATCGGCCCTGGAAGTAAAAGGTTCGTGTGCGGCAAGGTAGAAACCCTTTGAATGATATACGAGTGAGTATCCGGCAATTCCTGTAGTACGGTGATAGGCTTCAGCAAATCCTCCATCAATGACCAGCAACCTTCCATCGGCCTTCTGCGGAGTCTCGCCTCTTGATGCATGTACGGGGACGTGACCGTTTATGACATGCCGCTGTGTTCCCTTCACTTCGAAATGGTCGAGGATACCGTCTATAACACCTGCATTGTTCCGCAGGAGATAGTAATGCCCTTTGGGCTCTTCGTGCGTAGTTTTGTCGGCGATAAAATAGCGTTCGAAAGTTGCCATTTTCCCTTTGTCGAAAAGTGGGCTGTCCGGTCCACACCAAAGGTATGTGAAGAAATCGCGTGCGACATGCCTTTCGTCGGTGGTTGCTGCTTCGTCGTATGCAGTACGGACAATCTGTTCGACACGGTCCATGAGAGCGCGCCCTGCCAAGGGTTCGCCGAAGATATTGACGTTTTTCAGGCTTCCGTCGTTATTGAGCGGGATAGAGGCATGGAACAGCAGGTTGCCGTTGGTGACCTTGTACATTGACCCGTGCGAAAGGATGAAACTGATGTGCCTTTGCAGTCGTTCGCTCATTCGGAAACTGCGGCATAAGCTTTCCATCAGCATAGCCTCCTCCGTACTAAGTTGACAGGGGCATTGCGAGTCAACGGTGGGGAAATTATCGTCGAGCAATGTATAACGCTTTCCTGCAATTCTTATACTAGCATCATTGAAGTCACAGTATCCCAGCATGTTACGTTCTGTCATGTCCCATTCAGGATACTTCATTACGAGCTGTCCGAGGAGTTTGAATTCTATAATGGCAATAGCCTTGTGCATCCGTGCATCCAGCAGGCGTTGTTTTTTTGCCGGTTGCCCGTCGCGTCGCAGATAGTGAGGATGGAAAAGTGTACAGTCGTCGTGACCGTAGGTTTCTAATGCAAAGGTAGCCAGCGGTACAAGGTTTATTCCGTATCCTTCCTCAAGTACTGTGGAATTGCCATAACGCAAAGAGAGACGCAACACAGTAGCAATGCAGCACATGTTACCAGCTGCGGCTCCCATCCATAAGATATCGTGGTTTCCCCATTGTATATCAAGGTGATGGAAATTGCACAGGTGGTCCATAATGATATGTGCCCCAGGGCCACGGTCAAATATATCACCGAGAATGTGAAGGCGTTCTATGGCCAGGCGTTGGATGACGTAGCAGATGGCAACTATGAAATGGTCTGCCCTCCGTGTTTCGATGATGGCATCAATGATGGCCACATAATAGGCATGCTTGCTTGTATTGTCTGCACTCTCGTGCATTAGTTCCTCAATGATATAGGCATATTCTTCGGGCAGCGTCTTGCGAACTTTTGAACGGGTGTACTTCTGCGAAAAGTTCCGGCAGACAAGAACCAGATTGTAGAGTGTCCGTCTGTAAAAAGCATCGTCAAGTTCGTATTGGCGGTGCATAAGTTCAAGTTTCTGTTCGGGATAGTAAATCAGGGAACAGAATTCATGCTGTTCGTTCTCAGTCAGAGGTTCAACTCCTTCAGGACGCAACGGACCGTCAGTGGAAAAGATGTCGGTGACCCTACGCTTTATCCGTCCCGAAGCATTCCTTAAGACGTGGAGGAACGCTTCATGTTCGCCATGCAAGTCCGCTACGAAATGTTCTGTTGGTTTTGGCAGGTTCAAGATGGCTTTAAGGTTGATAATTTCCGTTGTAACAGAGGGAATGTTCGGAAATTCGCGTGCAAGGAGTTGCAGATAGCGAAGGTCTTCCTTGGCGGTTTCGGTACGTTTCATATATTGTTTGTGGAGATTTGGTGATGTGCAATGTCTCATTAAAAATCTATTGCACACCTCTTGAAACGAAGGGGTGCTGGAATGGACGCAATGGGGAATAGAAAAGGGTAGGGAGCAGAGAACTCCGCCAAGGCTTCTTCTGCGAATGCAGAAACTATTGAGGGAGGACTGCATGCTCCTTACTTCCTCTCGGGTACTGTGCATCAGAGGCCTTCTGCCTGCAGGTACCGTTCTGCCTCCATGGCAGCCTTGCATCCTGATGCCGCGGCAACGATGGCCTGACGGTAGTTTGGGTCTGCCACGTCTCCTGCTGCAAAGACGCCGCGGATGCTTGTGCGCGGTGTGGCACTCTCAGTAAGGATGTATCCTGTTTCGTCGAGTTCGAGCTGACCCCGGAACAGTTCCGAGTTCGGCCGATGACCAATGGCAAGAAAGAATCCGTCGATGGCAATGTCGAAGGTTTCCTCGTCCGGCTCTCCCTTGCGGCGTACAAGATGTGCACCCTCCACAACGTCCTCGCCAAAGAGTCCGAGGGTATTGCATTCAAAGAGAATTTCTATCTTGTCGTTGTTGAAGACGCGGTCCTGCATGGCCTTTGAAGCACGCAAATGATTCTTTCGGACAATAAGATAGACTTTCTTTGCCAGCCCTGCCAGATACGTTGCTTCTTCGCATGCAGTGTCACCGCCTCCTACGACAGCCACGGTGCGTTTTCGATAGAAAAAACCGTCGCAAGTGGCACATGCACTGACACCCTGTCCTCGGTACCTCTCCTCATCGGGAAGCCCGAGATATTTGGCACTGGCTCCGGTGGCAATGACGAGCGTATGGGTCTGTACTGTGCTGCCGTCGTCGAATGTCAGGACGAACGGATGCCTTGAAAGGTCGGCTTTCACGCATGTGGCACCACGGACTTCGGTACCGAAGCGCTCTGCCTGACGTTTCAGGTCGTCCATCATGTCATTGGCATCCACTCCTTCGGGATATCCTGGAAAATTTTCTATTTCCGTGGTCTGCGTAAGCTGTCCTCCGGGCTGAAGCCCTTCGTAGACGACAGGTGCAAGGCCGGCACGTCCGGCATAGATGGCGGCGGTATATCCTGCCGGACCGCTGCCGAGAATGAGAATGCGAAGTGTTTCCATATAAAGATAAAGTGTGTAGGGATTGTGTTTTTGGGGTTAAATTTAAATATGGATGTGGTATGATAAGGGGGGACCACCGTCAGGGATTGTCGTGTTTCTGAAAAGACAGGCAGGAGGATATTCCCCTCCCTTTCTTTGCGGAAAAGTCTAACGCCGCACTTAATGGGTGTTTTATGGCAAACCCTTCAAGACATGATGGAGATGTGCCATGCGCAGGTGCATCTTCAGCGCATGTCAATGACTGTGGTTCCCGGAAAATCCTTGGGGTTGAAAGTAAAGGCCGATGGCTTCAGTGCACCAATACACTTGAAGGAGCGTACAATAATGCTGGTCCATTTCCTGCCGGTACGGAATTTTACAACCTTGGGCTTTGATGTCTTTTTGTCAATGTAAAGATACATTTCCTGTATGTTCTTCTTGCCGGATGTAGCGTTGAGGTGTATCTCGTGACTGTTTCCAGCATCCTTAATCACCATCCGGTATCCCTTCTTGTAAAGATGGATAAAATTGAGGGGATTCATCGCGGCTATTTCCTGTGCTGTGGGGTTGATGACATTGACCTCTCCGGAACCTGTTATTAGGCTCCATTCGGTTTTTCCGTCAAACCATATTGATGCTTCGGAACTTTTGAGAGTGAAACGGTTACCCTGTGCCACAAGCGTTCCTGAAGATGAACCTTCCTTGCTTTTTGCAGAAAACTCCACCTGAACGGCTCCATTGGCGCACAATGCGGCTGTCTTGTCCAACACGTCCCTTGCCGTCTGTGCCGCAAGAAAAGTATAGGATAAGGTAAGGATGATAAACAGAAGTGCCTTTTTCATAAAACGGATAATGTGAAAATTTTATTCGAATTTTCGCCCCTGTTCGCGGAGTGTTTGCAGGATGTTGAGGAGTTCAATTTCGCTCTGCACAAGCACTTCGCGAGGTTTGGAGCCGTTTTGAGGTCCTACGATACCGGCCTCTTCAAGCTGGTCCATAAGGCGTCCTGCACGGTTGAATCCCACGCTGAATGTGCGCTGAATCTTCGATGTACTTCCGGTTTGGGTGTTGACGACGAATCGAGCCACCTTCTCGAACGTGCTTGATCCGTCGGCCGACGCCATACCCTCAGTGGTATCGACGTTGTCTTCCGAAACGAGCGGGAGTTCATATGGTGCAGGATACGCCTGCTGTTTCGAAATGAAAGCGGTTATGGCCTCTATTTCCGGTGTGTCGATGAAGGCGCATTGTACGCGCGTGATTTCGCTTCCACCCTGGAAAAGCATGTCACCACGTCCGATTAGATTGTTGGCTCCCGAACGATCAAGGATGGTCTGGCTCTCCACACGCTGTGCCACCTTGAAGGCCATGCGTCCGGGGAAGTTGGCTTTTATCTTGCCTGTGATGATGGTTGCACGCGGGCTTTGAGTGGCAATAATCATGTGTATTCCCACTGCTCGGGCCAATTGTGCGATACGGGCTATGGGGAGTTCTACCTCTTTCCCTGCAGTCATGATGAGATCACCGAATTCGTCGATAATCACCACAATGTAAGGCATATAACGGTGTCCCTTGTCGGGATTGAGATGTCTGTGGCAGAACTTTTCATTGTATTCCCTAATGTTCCTGCAGTGTGCGGTTTTCAGCAGGTCATAGCGGTCGTCCATTTCCTGGCAGAGCGATTTCAGGGTCGTCACCACCTTCTTCACATCGGTAATGACCGGTTCGTCGCTGTCAGGTACCTGGGCAAGGAAATGGTTCACCAAGGGTGCGTACATCGAGAATTCGACCTTCTTGGGGTCAATCATTACAAGTTTAAGTTCCGCCGGATGCTTTTTGTAAAGCAATGATGCGATAATGGCGTTCAGACCCACGCTTTTTCCCTGTCCTGTAGCACCGGCAACGAGCAGATGTGGCATCTTGGCAAGGTCAACCATAAAGACCTCATTGGTGATGGTTCTTCCAAGGGCAATGGGAAGTTCGTACTTTGTGTCGCGGAACTTCTGCGTATTTATGACGCTTTCCATTGACACGATTTTCGCCTTTTTGTTCGGGACTTCAATGCCAATGGTTCCCTTTCCTGGTATTGGCGCAATGATACGAATGCCTAAAGCACTAAGCGAAAGTGCAATGTCGTCTTCAAGACCACGGATACGTGCAATGCGTACCCCTTGGGCAGGTTTGATTTCGTAAAGCGTAACGGTAGGTCCAATGGTGGCTTGGATACTTTCTATCTCTACCGAGAAGTTCCGGAGCACGTTTATGATGCGCTCTTTGTTCTCGTTCTGTTCGAGCATGTCAATTTCACTCCCTGATGTCTCGTGACGTTCGAGCAGGTTAATGCCGGGATATTTATAACGGCTTAGGTCAAGTTTAGGGTTGTAGAGTCCGGAGTACTCCTGTTTGCCTTCGAGTGTTCTCGTTCCTGCTTTTGCTTCTTCATCGGAGGCGTGGACATCCAATCTGATGTTTTCCGCCGCGTCATCAGGCTCCTCATTGTTCTCGCTCTCCTCGTCTGTAGTGTTGCCGATGACATCCTTTACAGGAGATTCAGAAACTGTCTCTTGGGGAACTTCATTGTTAGTAGCCTCTTGTTGTTCATGGTCATCGTGTTCCAGGTGTGATGGGTCTGTAGGTTCGTCGACGGAGGGGACGGTAAGGTCTATGGTAATGCATGACGGCTCCGTATCGCCCGGTGTGTCCTCTCCTGCAAAATCTGTAGGCATTTCTTCTGTATCGACTTTTTCAGAGCGTACGGATTCAACTTCCTCCTCCGGCTCTCCGCCGCCGAATATGAGGCGTCCGATGCGGTGGATACCTTTGAAAATCCATATAAAGATCTGTGTGAACCAATATCCAAGATACAGCACCGTGATGCAGCCAAGAATGACAGCCGCCACGGTGTACCCCACATATTTGTCAAGCATCCCCACGATTTCTACACCACTCATGCCGCCCAGATTAAAACTGAACATATCAGTAACTGCTATCGGAAGCCAGTCTGAAATGCATGCCATATCCAACGAGACAATGAGAATGACAGCTGTACAGTGGATGGTGAGGGCCCATACCTTCAACTGGCGTGCTGCCGTCCCAAGGATGAGTTTCATGGCGATGCAGAGAAGGTAGAAAGGGATAATCAGCGCTGCAAGACCGAACAGTTTGTTCATAAAATAATACGAGCAGTATGCTCCCAGCATTCCTGCTTTATTGGCGGCAGTAAAGGTTTCACCCTCCATAACGTGGCTTTGGTCTTCGACACCGGTAAAGACGTTGCTGAGGAAGGCGATGGACATAAAAAGTCCGATAATAAAAAAGGCTGAGGCAAAGACGATGCGCAAAATATCATGGCGGGCATCGATGCCGGCCACACTACGCAGTTCTTCCCTAAGGTCAGCCTGTCGGCTACCGGCAGACGTCTTGCCCCTGCTCCTGCCTGTGGAGGCGGAACTGCCCGTATCTGTTTTTTTTCTGGTCATGTCTTGGGGTTACGATGATAATGGTAATGATACCATACATCGTAAAATTATTTACGATTAAAATGGATTTGCTCCAAGGATTTTATATGGTGTATAATGACGCGTTCTATGGCTCTTTCACAAACGGCACAGAAACGTTCCGTATTGTTCGTCTTCATTCTGCAGTCCATAAACGCACGGTATACGCCCTTCGACTGATATCCGCCGCCTTCGTAGACACCGATGTGCTCCATGTCGTTTCCGGCAAGTCCGGCATGTGGTGTAGGGATAGGAGTCCCTTCGGGGAGCATATCATACCACTTCTTCCCGAAGTCGGCAAGCGTCGTAAGGTTCTGTTCCCATGGTTCTATGCCAGGAAAATAGAACTGTTCGTACTGGTCGTCATAAAAATACTCATCGCCGAGTCCGCCGAAACTGTGTCCGAACTCATGGACGGTAACCGGCAGGCAAAGGGAGTTATGGGCTGCTGTCAGGGTATAACTGTTGTAGATGCCTCCACCACCGTAATTGTCTGTATTTGCCAGGATGATGATGTGTTCATAGGGGATTCCTGCCAGCGAATCGTGTAGTTTCTTCAGTCTTAAGGTAGTAAGGTAGCGCTCACTGTAGAATGTATCGAAAGAGGCCCCTAATGCTGTATCCTTCCAAAGGTGTTCGTGGGGGATGCTCACCCCGCTTTCCCGGCTTTCAAGTGCCACGGCGGTGAAATTGAAATCATTGTGATGTTCGGAAAAAGGCCTGTAGCTCATGATTTCGCGGCACAACGTTTCTGCGTCGTTATAGAAAATGTCACGTTCCGCCTCCGTATATCCTTCGGCCACGATGGCAACATCAATACAATCCTTACTGTTGCCTCCGCTAAAGATTGGGCGGTGCGGTGCAACATGTGAGGTGTCAATGGGGCGTATGAGGATATCGCTTGGGGTCACAAGATGGCTGAAACTTGCTGTCCGACGGTTATGTGTGTCGTATAGCACCACTTCTATCCGTGCTTCATGTCGTGGCATAGGGAGGAGGAAGACGTTTTCGAATGACCTGCTGTGTCGGGTAGCCTCCTCCGTTGTCTGCCACTCTTGGAACAGTGTGCTGAACGATGTACAGAAAACCGTATCACCTGTGGCAACATCAATCATGCTCACAGCACCGTTTCCGCGCAGGGCAGGAACCGTCAGGTTCACACGCCGGCCGTACCACCCTTTGGAAGTCCGAAGCTCATCCAGTGAAATATGCTGGTGCAACGCATCGCCCGTAAAGACATAGTCCACACGGAGCGTAGAGTCGCAAAACCATTGCGCAAAAGCTGTATCCTCCGCTGCGGGGAGTATATGGGGAAGTGCCGCAAAGAGCATCAAAATCAAAAGACGACCGTTTTTTAAATGTCTGAACTTTATAAATTTCATTGATTCAAATTTATTTTAATCTCTGGTTTATTTTAATCTCCGGATATATAACCGGACAGAGTAAATGGGGTTATGATATGTGCGTCGCCAGTTGCAACGGTTTCTGCACATAAAACTACGAGGCACTGATGGTGTTCGCAGTCTGTAACGCAAAGTTAATGTTTTTTTCCGTATACAGTTCCAACTATGGGATAAAATCACATTTGGCACATCCGTTTTTTTGCTTTTCTCAGATGTTTTGTCCACGCTTCACGTCAAAAACCCTTAAACAATACATCGTAGACACACATATTGCACATATTGGGATGAATACATATGGGCAGCTAATCTCACTGCGTCTTTCTACCTCCCCCATTGTTTCTGATGTTCTTTCATACATCTTACCGTTGTATTTTCCCCAAGAAAGCATAAAATCAAGAAAAAAAATCACTGTACGGACATTTTCTGCGACATATATACCACATCAGACGATATTTTTTCATAACTTTGCCCAATAAAGTCTTAAGCACCTCTTTCTCCACTGACAGAGAAGGAACGTTTTCGTTCAGCCATATGAGCAATGAGGTGCTTACACAATCATTGGACTTGCCCATGATTGGCTTCGGCTCGACTTAGTCGAAAACATGTTTTCGCTCTGCTCTCACCTTGCACAATCATTGCCATGGCGAAACCAAACGAAGGACGAAGTCCAAGGCTATTTGTCACACGAAGGCAAAACTAAAGTAAATCCAACCAAAATATAGAAAATGGAAAAAAGTGCACTTCAGGCAGCTCGCGCTGCCTATCAACCCAAACTTCCTAAGGCACTTCTGGGCAACGTGGTAGCCGTTGAAGGCGCAGCTACCCAGAGCGTCGGAAATCAGGAAGAAATCAAGGCCATGTTCCCCAATACTTATGGAATGCCTGTTATCACCTTCGAGGCCGGCGAAATGAAGGCCCTTGAGCCCTTCAACGTTGGCATTATCCTGTCCGGTGGACAAGCACCCGGTGGACACAACGTCATCAGCGGACTCTACGATGGTGTGAAGTCTCTTAATAAGGACTGCAAACTCTATGGGTTCCTCATGGGACCTGGTGGACTCGTCGATCATAAGTATGTAGAGTTCACCGATGAGTTGATTGACGAATACCGTAACACCGGAGGCTTTGATATCATCGGAAGCGGGCGAACAAAACTTGAAAAAGAAGAGCAGTTCGAAAGCGGTATCAAGATTCTCCGCCAACTCGGCATCAAAGCCCTCGTTATCATTGGAGGTGACGACTCCAACACCAATGCCTGCGTTCTTGCCGAATACTATGCCGCAAAGCATTATGGTGTACAGGTTATAGGATGCCCCAAGACCATTGATGGCGACCTTAAGAACGAACAGATTGAAACCAGTTTCGGTTTCGATACCGCATGCAAAACGTACGCGGAACTGATTGGAAACATACAGCGCGACTGTAACTCTGCACGCAAATACTGGCACTTCATTAAACTTATGGGACGCAGTGCCAGCCACATTGCATTGGAATGCGCATTGCAGACACAGCCTAACGTCTGCCTCGTCAGCGAGGAAATCGAACAGAAAGCCATGAGCCTCGATGATGTGGTGGATTACATTGCCAATGTCGTTGCACGGCGTGCAGCAAAGGGATGCAACTTCGGAACCGTACTCATCCCCGAAGGACTGATTGAATTTATACCCGCCATCAAGCGCCTTATCGCAGAACTCAACGAGGTACTCACTGACACCGTCACCGGCGAGCCCCGCGCCTTTGATGATGCAGAAGCGCAGATAGGCTTCGTCAAGACTCACATCGCACCGGAAAATCTCGTTGTTCTTGAAAGCCTTCCCGCCGATGTGGCACGTCAGCTCTGCCTTGACCGGGATCCTCATGGAAACGTGCAGGTGTCACTCATCGAAACCGAAAAACTCCTCAGCCGTATGGTCGCCACACGCCTCGCAGCATGGAAGAAGGAAGGTCGCTATACCGGTTCGTTCAGTCCCCAGCACCATTTCTTTGGATACGAGGGACGGTGTGCTGCACCTTCGAACTACGATGCGGACTACTGCTACAGTCTCGGCTTTAATGCCAGCCGACTCATAGCAAACGATAAGACGGGTTATATGTCTGTCATTCGCAATACCACCGCACCTGCCGCAGAATGGGTGGCAGGCGGTGTGCCCATCACTATGATGATGAACATGGAACGTCGCAATGGGGCCATGAAACCCGTTATCCGGAAAGCACTTGTAGAACTCGATGGAGCACCTTTCAAGTTCTTTGCGGCACACCGCGAGGAATGGGCAGAAAAAACAGCTTATGTATACCCCGGACCAATTCAGTATTGGGGACCATCCGAAGTTTGCGATCAGTGCACGCGCACTCTTGCTCTTGAGCAAGCATAAAAACTTCCTTTGGCTAAAGCTCTAAGTTTTAAATTATGTGCACACCCGTCATTGGCGGGTGTGCCGCTTATTTACACTCAGTGTGTTTGCGCCCTGCGTGAGCACATTCTTGTGGGTCCAAGCCCCCCCCCACACTGATGGTGGGAATAAGGATGTTTGCATTTTTGACCGTCGTCAAAATGCTGTAAGGTGGAAACGTAGGAGGGGCATACCTTATGACGCCCAACATCATGAGAAAGGCTGTTGTGAATTAAGAGATGTGTATAAATTAGTTTGATATTCATCCTATACTATTATAGGCCTATAGGCCGTTCTTATGCTTGGGTGATTTTTGTCTCTTGCTTGGACTTTTCCATGATTGGCTATGGCTCGGTATGGTCTGAGTAGATCAGTCTCTGCGCTCACCTTGTACAATCTTTGCGCGTGTTAGCAGATTAGCAGAACAAAAAACTACTGCGCAATAGTCGTAAACTCGCCTTCGCATCCGCCAAACTGAGAGCAATCTTATAGAACATCCCTTAAGAAAGAAATAGAAGAGGGGCCCCCACTCAGAAACGCACGCAGCCCATGAATACTATACATAAAACTAATACACGCAAAGCCGACACTACCAGGCGGAAACGTCCAAGGCACACGCGTCAACATCGTACGCGCCTTGGTTTCCTGCTCTTCGGAAGTCGTGCAAAACGTATTTTCTGGGCCACCGTTTTCGCCGTTATCCTCTTTTACATCTTTCTCTTCTACACCTTTATGGTTATCCCTGCATCTGTACGCAGCAGGTGGAAAGCGCTTTACGGAGATACGCATGTTCCCGAAGGCTTTAGCATTCATGGCATTGATGTCAGCCACTATCAGGGAACCATAAGCTGGCGGCGTGTTGCCGAAGCACGCATCGACGGACAACCTGTCACTTTTGTCATTGTCAAGGCTACAGAAGGTAAAAGTATACTTGATGTTAATTTCAATGAAAATTTCTATCAAGCACGGGAATATGGTCTTATACGTGGAGCATACCACTACTTCTCGCCTGCCGTTGACGGACGGACACAAGCCGAATATTACATGCACCAGGTACACCTTGACGAAGGAGACCTTCCGCCCGTACTTGATATTGAGGAATGCGGTACACTCTCGTCCGAACGCCTGCGCCACGAGGCACTGCAGTGGCTGCAAATCGTCGAAGAACGCTACCATACCATACCTATTATCTATACCGGACTCCGATTCCGGCAGCAACATCTTGACACGCCGGAATTCCAACGCTACCCCTTTTGGATAGCACACTACTATGTCCACACACTTGGATACAAAGGACCATGGCGATTTTGGCAACATACAGACCTGGGGCACGTTGATGGTATACAGGGCCCTGTAGATTTGAATATCTACAACGGTTCAATGTACGAGCTTCGGAAACTGACCATCGGGCACGGAGAGCCTCCTGCCGAACTCTGACTTTCATTGTTTGTCAGCAGGAAAAGTATGGTTCTGCGTCAATTTGGGTGATAATTCCAGTCCCATTTCATGTTGGCATAGAG
>SAMEA3663097__coassemble_462_pt1 | contig 30490 bp, 23 predicted proteins | sample SAMEA3663097__metabat2_low_PE_001 | metagenome-assembled genome bin SAMEA3663097 (sample SAMEA3663097) | pig gut metagenome | biome: pig gut; feature: pig-associated habitat; material: faeces | place: France | collected 2012 | reverse complement strand
ACAAAAGTACGATAAAATTAACTAAAAAAAGTTTTTTGAGTCAAACTTGGGTTAAGGGCGTGAATCGGCTACAAAGTAACCGCGTTTGGGGGACTTTATCTTGCCGCTTTCCTTAAGCAGTTTCAAGGCCTGGTTGATGTCTTTGCGCTCTTTTCCCATCATTTCTGCCAGGTCGGTTGCCTTCACGGTATCGGGGAAACCCCAAGCAGGCATGCCTTGGTGTGGGTATGATTGAAAGGCTCATCGCACAATGTCCGTCCGTTTCATTCCGAAAGTTAGTAATTTCTGTGTGTCTTTCCATTATGGCTTGGAGAAAAACGCTAACTTTGCACATTGGAATAGGATTTTCCCTATACTCCCCATTTCAATCTATGACCATTAGTGTTCTGAAATCAAAAATCCACTGTGCTACTGTCACCGAAGCGAATCTTCATTATATGGGTAGCATTACCATCGATGAGGACTTGATGGATGCCGCGGGCATTCTTCCTCACGAACATGTGCACATTGTCAACAATATGAACGGCGAGCGTATCGAGACCTATGTCATTCGTGGCCCCCGTGGTACAGGCTGTATATGTCTGAATGGAGCTGCAGCGCGTAAATGTCAGGTGGGCGATGAGATTATCATCATGTCCTATGCTGATGTGACTCCCGACGAGGCGCGGGGGTGGGAGCCTACCGTGGTATTCCCGGACGAGTCGAATCGTTTGTAACACGGAGGCATCGTTCAGTCCCTGTATGGTCAGAGGGCGAGGAGGTGTAATGGTATGCCAGGCGCTCGTCGCCCGACCAGCAGTGGATGATGCCGCAATATTTGAACCCTTCTTTGATGATGGCCTTTCGCATGGGCATATTGTTGCGGTGTGTGTCGATGCGGATGTTGTCGTAGCGGTGCATGGCAAATAGCATCGCGAGGTGGAAAATTCCCTTCAGTGTACCGCTGCTGGCAATGCGGTGTATGGCGGCATAGGGCTTTTCGTTCTGCCATTTGCCATTGTAAATGATGTCGTATGTGGGGTCAGGTCCTTTTCGAAGCACAAAGGTGGCTTCTATCTTTCCGTATCCCCTTTGACTTTCGGGCCGGAAGTCAGGTTTTGTTTTCTTGTCGGTGCTGTTGTCCAGCGTCACTACGTAGCAGTCTCCGCTCTCAATGTCTTTTTCTATCAGTTCTCTGCTGGGATAGTCTGCATTCCATTGGTCGGGATTTCCTGCTTCCTTCATAAATGACCGTGCGCGGGCAAAGATTTCCTGCAGGCGGGGAATGTCTTCCCGTCGGGCCCGGCGTATCAGAGGGAACCCGGCAAGATGTGAAAGCAGAAGGCTTTCGCTTACAGTGTTTTCCATATTCTTCATTGCCACCTCGCGCTGCAAAAGGACGTTTAGTGGGCGCCGGTCCTTTTCGTTGATGCTTTTCAGCCATGAAAAGTGTTTGACAAGTATTTTTCCGGCATCGTCAATTCTGCCCGAGAGAAGCCATATGGGAACTCCCACCCTGTGGCAACGTTTCTGAACCCCATAAGGTACTTTCCCCATCAAGGTCTGTGCATCGGAACATCCTTCGCCGGTGATGACGAGGTCTGCATCGCGGATTAAGCCATCAAAACCGCAGATGTCGAGGATGATGTCTATGCCGGAATGCAGTTGGGCATTCAGATAAGTCATTAGCGCGTATCCCAGTCCGCCGGCGGCACCCGTGCCGGGCTGCATAGCCATTTCGGGGGTAGCCAAGCCCGCCAACTCCGTTTCTCGTGCAAATTTTCGCAAGCGTTGGTCAAGGATGTATACCTGTTCTGCCGATGCTCCTTTCTGTGGGCCGAAGACATAGGCAGCCCCCATGGGACCATAGAGGGGGTTGGTGACATCGCATGCCACGATGATGCGGCAATGGGGATGCGGGCAAAGTCGGTACAGGGCGTCGAGCATTCCTTTTCCTCCGTCGCAAGTTGCGCTACCGCCGATGCCCATTACAATGGTACGGCATCCGCGTTTTGCAGCATCAGCAATCATCTCCCCCACGCCGTACGTGGTGGCTTCAATGGGATTCCTCCTGCTCTCAGGAACCAGTGTCAGGCCGCATGCTTCTGCCATCTCCATATATGCTGTAGTCCCGTCGACGGCAATTGCATAGCTGGCTTCGACAATCTCCATTAACGGCCCGTGCACCGGTAGCACTACGCGATGGGTGGGTGCCATCCTTTCCACGCATTTCACCAGTCCTTCTCCACCGTCGCTTAGGGGCAGTTCCAAGGTCTCGGCATCCGGCATTACAGCATGGATTCCGGATGCAGCAGCCTTGCAGGCATCGGATGCAGCCATGCAGCCCTTGAAGGAGTCGAAGGCGAGGATAATTTTCATCGTGTGTGGGGTTTCTGATGGAAGGGGTGTATGAAATTAAATATTGATGCTGTCGATGCGCAACTTCATGGTTCCTGCCGGAACTTTTACCTCAACCTCTTCGCCGGGAGTCCTGCCGACGAGGGCATGGGCTATGGGTGATTTGATGGATATTTTTCCCTCTTTCAGATTGGCTTCATGGGGATTGACTATGGTATATTCCATCTTTGTACCGGTGGCAAGATTTGTAAGGGTCACCTTACGGAATAGTCCCACAGTAGCGTTATCAAGACCTGTGGTGTCCATTACCCTTGCAAATTGCAGTACACGTTGCTTGAATCGTATTTTTCCTAGTAGCTTTCCCTGTTCGCGTTTGGCTGCGTGGTATTCAAAGTTTTCGCTAAGGTCGCCTTTGTCGCGGGCCTCGGCAATTTCGTTCTTAACTTTAGGAAGTTCCACATTCACTAACTCGTTCAATTCTGCTACGAGTTTGTCATAGCATTCCTTCGACAAGTATTCCATATTTTTTCTTTTTTTTCTTTTTCAGGTAGGTTCTATCAATTAGCTTGTGATGTGTTCGCGGCTATCGTGCCGTAGTTTTTCTTTATGAGGGAGCGTAGCGGGCTACGTGACCGAATGAAAACCAAAAAGATATGGTGCGAGAGGCGTGAAGGCATCCAAGTAAAGCATGAACACAGCCTTCCCTTGAAAACTAATTTATAGAACCTACCTTCAGACAGTTGGAGCCCAAACAAATGGTATGCAAAGGTACGTAAAAACATCATGGTAGGGAAGAAGACGGGGGAAATAATAGTCCTGTGTGTTTTTATCCTTTGTTTTTTGTGTGGATATTCACCCCCTTTCGCCGCAGGAGTGGTGGGGGATGGTGCCGGAGACAGAAGACAGGAAAGGAGAAGGGGGAGAGTCGGATAACTCTCCCCCTTCTGTGGATTTCATAAGCGCTGACGCTTTTGTGTGGGTCAGTTCATCATGATGGTCTTCTTGCCGTTCTTGATGACAATGCCGTTTCTGTAGGCCTTCATACGTCGTCCGTCAAGGGAATAAGTGTCTTCGTCCGCAGTGATGACTATGCTATGCATGCCATCGCTGCCGCCCGAAACGGTCCAGGTGAAGGTGATTGCTGGGAGGGCATCGCCCGTTCCGGAAAGGAAGAAGCCCTCGGGGATTTCAAGGGTGTAGACACCGTCTTCGGTATACTCCTTCGAGGTAGTGAGGACAAGTTCGTTGAAGTCTTCGCCCCATTCAGCGTCTGCGATGCTTTCAAGTTCCGCCCCGTCGCGCTTTAGGACAGCCTTTCCGCTGCCGCATCCCATCTCGCTGACTGCGGTGTTCCATATGTGGATTACGTGGAGCGAGGTGACAGTGGTGAGGTTTGCAGGGTCGGACACGTAATCGGTATTGTCGTCTCCGCCACCGATATTTTTGGAGATGGTGTAGTAGAGGTTGATGGTGGCGTTGGTCTTGCCTGTCATGCGTTCGTTTTCAAACCATTCTTGGTCGCCCACACTGGCCTCCTTGATGGTGAGGGTGTAGGAGCCTTCGTCTGTGATGGGGCCATCGGCGAAGGTAACAGTTGCCATGTTGCGGTTTTTGGGATTGATGCTGAGGGTGGCGTCATAGAACACATAGGTAGTCTTGTTGAGGACTTCCACCTTGCACTCATCGGCATATACCCATTCGTCGAACTGTAGCGTAATGCTCTCCAGGGCTTCGACCTTCGACTCGGAGGCAGGGTCAGCTGCGGTGAGCGTGATGGTTTTTTCCGGGGCTTTTAGCACGGTATAGGGTATGCGTACCTCGCTGTCGTTAGTCGTTACGGTGTATCCTTCGCCCATGTTGTAGATGGAGTCCTGCAGGACAACGTAGTATTTTCCGCTTTCTGTGACGGCATCGTTAACATTGATAGAGAATCCATCCTGCACATCGTCCTTCACAATGCATTCGCTTATCTTACGTCCGCTTTCGTCCTCCACCCATACTGTGCGGTCTTCGCGGCGTGTGGGGCTGATAAGCATGGTGCTAAGACTTGCACCGGGTTTTGTATACACAGCTATTCTCTCGAGTTTGCCAACGGTGGCACCGGCCAGCGGGTTGGTGGCAAAGTCGTAGTGGGAATAGTATGTGCTGAGTGTTACTTTGAAGATGGAACCGGCATAGTAGCGGCCATATTTGCCTTGGGTTTCCACATATTCGTCATTAACGATGACGCTGTAGTTGACCATAAACTCGTATTCGTGGCAGTCCTTGAGGGCTTCGTCGGGAGTAATCACCACCGTTTTGCGGTCGGTGTTGTCGACGCTGATTGTGGCGGGAACCTGCTGCTGCGTGGTGAGGTCGGTGACAAAGATGGGAAGTACGCCCTCGCTGACCACGCTGACGTTCTCATCGAATGTTAGGCGGATGTCGGTAAGCGAAGGGAGCACATCACCATCGCTGACGCTGCACGATAGGGGATTAAGGTCGTCTGTAAGTTCAGGACCGGGATTGTATCTCACCCTAAAGTCGTGATTGAATCCGTCAGATGAAACCACATTCATAAAGCGTACGCGGATGTTCTTGCCGGCAAACACCTCGTCAGGAACGGGTATGGTGTATTCTATGCCGTTTTCACCCTCTTCGACAGAAGTAATGCCTTCGGTGACTTCCACCATGCGTTTTTCGTCGTCCATAGTCTGGAAGTAAAGCTCCACGCCATCAAAACGGAAGGCATCCTTCTCGGAGAAGTATACCTTGAAGAATTTTTCGGTAAGTGTAGATTCGCTGGCAGGAGTGAATTCTGTAGCTATGTCGCTCTTGATTTCCACAAATTCGCGGCTGAAGTCGGCAGAACCGTAATTACCGCTACTCTCGTTGAACGACGATGTGCCGTCTTCCATAAGAATGTTGAAGACCTTGAGATTAATGCCTCCCCATTTTATCTTTAGACCAAGGTCTTCATATGTACGGCGTACGCCTGTAAAATCAAGGAGAAGTCGGCATCCGTCTACGGTGATCTTTTCCTTGTCAAGATAGCCTTCATAGGCATCGCCCAAATCAGCGCTGCCCATGCGTAGAAGCACTCCTGCCGTCTGGCCGTCCTCTTTGGTCATAAGAGGGTGGTCGAAGGTGAGGGTGACGAAACCCTCCTTGTCGCCTGGAATCCAATATGATTTAAAGGGGTTGGCTCCTTCTATGGAAAGCAGGTAATGCGGTTTTCCCGGCACTGTCCATTCCAATGTCAGCGTGCCGTCGGTGCCGTAGCGAATGCTGTTGTCTGTTTTGGCACATAGTCCGGTAATTGTAAGGGTCATCTTGTCACCAGGCTGGTAATAGTCTTTCTGCATCCAGCTGTAAAGGGAGTCTTTGAGTTCGAAGATGAGTTTTCCGCTGTTGACGTCAACACGCGTTTCAATCTGGTCGGTCCGGTGCTCGTTGATTTGAAGTGTAGCCCAATCGTCGGCTGTAGCGGGAAGGTTGAATTCCAGCTCGAGTTGTCCATCTCGTTCGTCGGTGATGTTGTACATCTCGCCGATGGGTTGGCTACAGCTTACCAATTTGAGCTCTTCAACGCCGGTCTGCATGGTAAGCATGAACTTGAGGTCTTTGCTAAAGCCCTTTCCGCCCACGATATAGTATTTTTTTCCGGCTTCCACGTTCGATGTGGTCCGTTTCGAGAAACTGATGCCTTCGTATGTATAGGAAGCATAGCCGAAACTCGAGATTTGTGTTTCGTAGTCCACATCGCTACCGTCGGTGTTGAGGGCTGCGTAGACATGCATCACGGCGTCCTGCGACCATATGGTAAGCACACCGCTTTCTGTGGGTGTAAACAGGAAGTCGGTCTGGTTGTTCCAGATGTTCGGCTCGTCGTAGAGCTTGTCGAGATCCACTGGTATCCATTCTGCATGTGCGGAGAGACCTATAAAGGATAGTAACACAAGCAGTATGTTGCGCAGGACCTTGGAGAATAAAGGATTTGCTGTCATACTTGTATTTATTATTTTTAGAAAATCATCTTCCTGTATGCCTCGGCTTTAGAGGTCGCAGCTTTGGCAATAACTATGCCCTTGTACCCATGAAGTGAAACACTGGCCTTACCTTCAGTTTGGGCGCTACCGATAAGTTGGCCACTGGCGGTGTAGAGTTCAAGGCGTATTTTTCCGTTGGCAGCGGCTTCGACAGTATCATTGTTCGAAAGAAAGGTGATGTTGTCGTTGCTGTCGGAGGTAATATGGTTGATGCCTGTATGATTTTTGAACGGGACGGTAATGGCATTGAGGAAGATACCCTCGTTACCCTCCATAATCATAAGGACAATCTTACCGTTTTCCCGGACACTTACGTTGGCGGGATACGAAAGCCTAAGTTCTTGGGTATAGGTAGTGCCAGCCTCAAGGGTCTGGGGGAATCCTACGGATGTTCCGGAAATCTCGCCCCAGTATGTGCGTACCACATCGTTGTGGACAAAACCTCCTATGGCCGGTTTGCTGTACGCTCCGCCCTTTCCCCATTCTCCGAAGATTTCGTCCTCGTAATTGTAGAGATTGTTCATCTGGATATTTACCAGACCATCCTCAAGGGCCACAGGGAACACATTGATGTATTGGTTCTTCATGTTCAGTGCGCTTTCAATCTCCAGAGTCATGACGATGGTGCTATTCTGGTCATCAATATCAATTTTCGGGACATTGACTCTAATATATGTCGGCACGTCCATTTCCATGCTTACGATGTCCTGCCACAGGTCTATTCCATTGCTGAAGACGTTCCTTTCATTGTCGTCATATCCAATGGGCGAACAGATGTAGCCGTTGCGTTGTACCATGCCTGAAGGTGCCGCCACGAGGCCCATAGTGCGACAGTAGTCCTCAAGGAGTCCGGTGGAGTAGGGGTCGCCAGTGTAGCAATGGTACGAGATGGGAATGAAGCGGTCGCCGAAAATCTTTTCAAGGTTTTCGATGGCAAGGATGCCTCGTGGACAGTTGGGGCAGGTTGTTCCTGTCATCTCTTCGAGTACCACGCGCTTGACAGGCTCAAATGAAAGGTTCTGTACGAAGTTGCGCTTTTGGTCGGTATAGTCGTCGAGCTTAACGGTGATGGAATATTCGTTGATTTCACCTATGGTAAGGGGAAGCTTTGTGTCGAAGGCAAAATCTATGATGTCGTTCTTCCCGAATGTGCCCTGCTGGGTGAAGGTGGAGAGGCTGTTGCCCTGGTTGTCATTGAGGGTAAGCGTAATGTTGGAATAGGTGGCAATGTCATCGTTGACGGTGAGTTTTCCGCTGATGGTGATGTCTTTTTGGGCAATCACCACATCTTTGTTTGAGAAAGCCATCAGGTATTTCAGACTGCGCATCACAAGGATGTTGTCCACAAACACCATGCTCTCGTCCTCGTTGTCATTCCAGAACCCGATATAAACCTTCTTTCCTGCAAAATCCGCAAGGTCTATGGCATACCGTTTCCAATCTCCGGCGAGCCCCTCTTCCGTTTTTCCGCTCTCCAATTCGAAAACGCTAACCAGTCCCTCTGCCTTCATTCGGTCGATGACAGCCGTTGAAAGCACGTTGAGATTTTCGTTGCAAGACCATATCACAACCTTCAGACGGTCGTTCTTGTCGTTCTTGTATTTCTGTGCGTCGAAAGTAAGCGTGCAGCATGCGTCTGGAATGTAGAGTTGGGGTGTTACCATCCAGTCATCGCTCTGTCCTGCGGGGGAGTACATGGAATGGGAGCCTGCACAGATATCGGTGCTTTCGAGGGTTTCGCGGATAGAAAGGTTCCAGGGCTGGTTGTCGGCATCGAATTCCATGGCAGCCATGGCTTCTGTGGGCTTGCGATGGTCGCCCTCATAGCGCATCATATTGGCAAGGGACATGGCGATGTTGTCGAAATTCTCGGCAAACAAGGTGGCGTTGTCGCTGCTGACGGCTCGCTCATAGCTTCCTACATAGCGAACGGAGAGGGTTTCGTTCGCGGTCTTTACGTTACCCATGACATCGGTTACCGCACCGGGTTCGACAACAACCTTGTAGGTTGCTCCTTTATATAAATATTGTGTGGTGCGGGGAAGCAGGCCTACGCTTTTGTTGTCGCTACTGTGGGGCAGCACGAAGAGGTCGGCAATGTGTGTCTCGTTTCCGTCTTCTGTCGTTTCGATGAGTGATGCTTTGGCATCGTCTGTCACCTTGACATCACAGTCGAATGTAAGGACAGGGAAAATGCTTGTGTTGTCGATGCGGGAAAGCTCGGCCCCGTCTTCGGGAAAAATCTTGGTTACGCTGACAGGTACGTTGTCGCGACCGATATACGAGACGACGATTTCCCTGTTTGTCTTGGCGGCATTCGCAGCCAGGGCAAGTGTTCCTGCAGGAATGACGACATGGTATGCTGCCCCATCGGTAAGTGAGGTAGCACGGAAGGTGACGATGAGCGAATGGTTGTCGGTAGCCACCTCCTTAAAGCCGATGGAATTGCGCACAATGTTTCCGTTGGCGTCCTTGAGTATAGCGCTGGCACTGCCGCCCAGTACCTGTATGGGTTGTGCAAAGCGTAAGGTGACCTTTTCCATGGAATGGAAGGCGGCATTCGGGGTGGGGGAGGCGGTGTAATCCTGCAAGAGGTCAATGCCCTGACAGGTTTGCGACATGGTTTCGGGCATGCGGACAATGTAGCTTTCGCCTTGGGGACTGACCATGGGGCCGAGTACGGTGCCGTCGGCCGACCCTGTCCACATGGTGCCGGTATTTTCAAATCCCGTGGACTTGCTGAAATCTATGTGATAACGTTGCTCGAGAATCAAGGCGAAGGGGTACCAGATGTTGTCATTCATCACCTTCCAGTCGCGCAAGGGTGTGCCGGTGGGCGAGGAAGCATAGACATTGCCGTCGTTGTCGACATGGCCGGCAAACATGTCCTGCTCTTCCAAAGAGCTGAAATTGTGGTATGTCTGCGTTTCTGTGTCGTAGCGGATGACGTGCACCTCATCGTTGGTATTGCGTATGGAACATGTCACATACTTGCCATTGGCACTGACGGTGGGACACATTTCAATCTGGAGGAACTGCGCTGGGGCATTGTGGCCGTCCACCCCGATTCTGACTGAGGTGCTGTGCTGCACGTCATAAAGGAATGCGGTGGGCCGTATGCTTTGGTTGCCATAAATGACGATAAAACGTCCATCAGCACTGATGCCGCTGTATGTCTCTTGTTTCACATTGTAGTCAACTGGCATCTGTGGCAAGTTTTCAAGGTTTGCCACTTCCATTTTTTCAAGATTCCACATGACGCCGGTCGAATTGGAATTCATGACGTCCATGGCATTGTCTTCGCAGAATCCCACAGCCCATTTCCCATCGGGAGTAACACTGTTAACGTAGCCAGAATTGTAGCCTTTGGGCATAGGGAGCGCGGTCCATATCTTGCTGTCCATATCGAACACTGCAGGTTGTCCGCCCAGGTACGAACCATCGTCGGTGAATGTTCCGTTGTAAGCCCCTACCACCAAGCGTCCGTCGTCGGTAATGTCGTTGGCCACATACTTTCCTTTCGCCTCGGTTTCACCAAGAGTCTTGAGCAAGGTTTCCTCCTTTGTTTCGGTGTTGAGGATGCGTATACTTCCGTTCATCCTCTGTTCTGTAGTGGCGCCCTTCACGATGGCCCATTTGCCGTTGTCCGACAATTGGTTTACGATGGAGAGGTCAGCATATTGCTGCATTAGGAATGTGGGGACCTGCTGTGCTGTCATTGTCAGACAGGTTGCAAGTAGCAGTATCCACAGCGCAAATGTTTTTCTCATTTTTTTCAGCTGTAGTGATTTTTATAGGAAATAAAACTGATTTTTGCAAAATTACGAGATTATTTTGGTGAAAACAACCCTAACCAATGGAAAAATGTGCTGTTTTTTCTGTGCGGCGTCATTATTTGATTTTTCTTCTATACAGTATATCCGAAATAATCCTTGATAGCGTGGCTGTTCCTTCTTGAATTTCCCGCATTTTATCCTGTATTCTTCGGTAAAATAAATTAGTTTTGCCGCAAAATATTTTTTTTTGCGGCATTTCTACGTCCATTTTGCCAATAATAAATAAAGTTATAAAAGTTTTGCGGTTGGCTCCTGACTACTCGAAATGGAATGGAAAGTATGGAACATAAGGTCTTTTTGTGTGGCTTCCCCCTTCGGAGGTGTGCGATGAAAGGGATGATGCGGATGTGCTTTTGCCTGCCTGCGGTTTAACGTGAGGATAAAAAGTAAGGTTAGAACGGCAAATAATGCTCTTTAAGGACCTTGTTTTCGGATTTTTATTGTTAATTTTGCCCTCGCCGGTCATGTCTTAACCGGTAACCCCTCAGGGTGGGGGCTGACAGATAAGGGAGGCAGCAGCAACACCTATTCTTCCTCCCTTCCCCCCCCCTCTCCTTAGTTTTATCACACTGAAAACATAGAAAAATGTCAATGGGAATGACAGAGAATCATCTTGTGGTGATGGCAGGCGGTGTCGGTAGCCGCTTCTGGCCGATGAGTACCCCAGCGCGTCCGAAACAGTTTTTGGACATTATGGGTGTGGGGCGCACGATGCTACAGCTTACAGTAGACCGTTTCCGGGGCGTCATACGTCCTGAAAACGTCTGGGTGGTCACAGGGGCGCAGTTTGCCGAACTGGTCAGGGAACAGCTTCCGGAGGTTCCTGCAGACCACGTCGTGCTTGAGCCCTGCGGCAGAGGTACGGCACCCTGCATCTGCTATGTGTCGTGGCGTATCAAGACAGAGAATCCGCGGGCAAATGTGGTGGTTTCGCCAGCTGACCATGACATCAAGGATTTAGAGGAGTTTCGCAGAATTGTGGGAGAGGCCCTGTCGTTTTCTGCCGAGACGGATAGCATAGTGACACTTGGCATAAAACCTTCACGTCCGGCTACAGGGTATGGTTATATCCGTGCTGACCTTTCGTTTCCCGCACTGAGACATAAGGGTATTTTCCGTGTCGATGCTTTCAAGGAAAAGCCTGACCTGGCAACTGCCAGGACCTATATCCGTCAGAAGAATTATTATTGGAATTCCGGCATCTTCGTCTGGAACGTTTCGACCATTGTGAATGCTTTCAGGGTTTATGCCCGGGACATTTCAGAAAAGTTCGAAGCCCTGCAACATGTTTACGGCACACCCTCCGAGCAGGAGGCCATTGATGCCATGTTCCCCACATGCGAAAGCATCTCTGTGGACTATGCCATTATGGAAAAGGCAGAGGAGGTTTTTGTCTGTCCTGCCGACTTCGGATGGAGCGACCTGGGAACATGGGGTTCGCTCTACGACCAGTTGCCGCACGACGAATACGGGAATGCCATTGTGGGAAATGGGGTAAGGGCTGTGGAGACGCACCGTTGCATCATACATTCCGCTACGGAGAAGAAAATCGTGGTGCAGGGTCTGGAAGACTGCATTGTGGTTGAAAACGACGGAAATATCCTGATTTGCAGACTGTCGGAGGAGCAGCGTATCAAGTCTTTCATGTAGCCCCCACAGGCGTAACCTGCAAACAGAAGGTATGGAATTTTCATACACACTTGAGGCGTGGTATGCCCGGAACGGCCGGGTCCTGCCTTGGCGCGAGACGCAGGACCCTTATCGGGTATGGGTGAGTGAAATCGTCCTGCAGCAGACACGGGTTGAACAAGGTTTGGGCTATTACGCCCGTTTCGTCCAAGAATTTCCTGATGTCGCCCACCTTGCGTCAGCGTCAGCGGACCATGTGATGCGGGTGTGGGAAGGGCTTGGCTATTACAGCCGTGCGCGGAACATGCACTGTGCCGCCCGGCAGATTGTGGCGCTCGGAGCCTTTCCGACGTGTTACGAAGAACTGAGAAAACTGAAAGGGGTGGGCGACTATACTGCAGCGGCAGTGGCATCGTTCTGCTTCGGAGAAGCCCGTGCGGTGGTGGACGGGAATGTCTATCGTGTACTTGCGCGTTATTTCGGTTTGGAAACGCCCATTGACACTGCTGCGGGGAAACGGGAATTCAGGGACCTTGCGCAAAGCGTAATGGACAAAAAAAGACCGGCGCTGTATAACCAGGCCATTATGGACTTCGGCGCGTTGCAGTGCACCCCAAAGCGTCCGGATTGCGACTCCTGTCCGCTTGCCGGAAGTTGCCAGGCCTTTGCAGGAAAACGCGTTGGGGAACTTCCGAAGAAAAGCCGGCATGTGGCTATAACGGAGCGGCACTTCACCTACGTTGTCGTGCAGAATGCCGACGACGCCCTGTTGGTGCACCGCCGTAGCGGGAAAGACATTTGGCAAGGGCTTTATGAGCCTGTGCTGTTCGAACGCCCTGAGGGGAGGCATGAGTTGTCTCCGGCTGAGATGCTGCAGGGTTGGCTACAGCAACAAGGTATCAGCATTCCTGCCCGCTCGATGCAGGTGGAAGGTCATGTTCCCGCCCTGCGTCATCAGCTTACCCATCGTATGGTGCTGGCAGAAGCCTATAGGATACGTTTGTCCCCAGAAGCGGTGGTGCCAGCTCCGGAGCACTTTCGGTGGCTGCTGCCCGGAATGCTCGGCAACTATGGTTTTCCAAGGCTTGTAAACCGTATTTTTGAACAATTCGGCATACGGTAACTTCCTTTGAGACAAACTGCATAAAGCAAGCGTGCAAGGTGTAAGGGGGCTTGTTTCCTTACATCCTGCACGCTTTTTTTATAGGTGATTTAGAGGTAGAAAAGGAGGTGTTTATGGTTTATAGTCCCCCCACCGTTTTATTGGAAATAGGTTCTGAAACTGTCGAATATCTTCTTTTTTACCTGACTGCTGGCCGTAAGGTTAGGGCTTTCCTTCATGTTTTCGAAGGCCTTCTTTTCGTCCTTTGAGATGTTTTCCGGAATGTAGACGCTGATGTTGATGACCATATCTCCCTTGCCGAAGCTGTAGCCGTTGCTGTTTACTTGAGGCAAGCCTTTCCCTTTCAGTCTCATGCGCGTACCAGGCTGTGTTCCGGGCTTTATGTTTACACGCACGGGATTCTCAAGGGTTGGAATTTCGACCGTGTCGCCAAGTGTGGCCTGGGATACAGTGAGCAGGAGGTTGTAGATGATATCGTTGGCATCGCGGATGAAGGTATCGGAAGTTTCTTCCTCTATGAGTACCTGAATGTCGCCGGGAATGCCGTTGTGTCGTGCTGCATGTCCGCGGTTAGGGACCGTAAGCACCATTCCCTCCTGCACTCCGGCAGGAATGTTTACCTCGACGATTTCTTCGCCGTTGACGATGCCCTCGCCGTTGCACTTTGCACATCTGTGGTTGATGACGGTACCTTCGCCATGGCATCTTTGGCAGGGAACCTGCTGTTGCATGATGCCGAAGATGCTCTGTGCCTGTTTGATGGCAAACCCTTGTCCATGACAGTCGGGACAGGTTTGCGGCGATTCGCCGTTGGTGCATCCGCTGCCATGACAGTCGGGACAGGTGACCTTTTTCTTGATTTTGAATTTTTTCGAGGTCCCTGTGAGGATGTCCTTGAGGTTGAGGCGTACCTTTACGCGGAGGTCACCGCCCTGATAGCGTTGTGGTCCCCGTGAGCGTCCGCCTCCGAATCCGAATCCTCCGCCTCCGCCAAAGATGTCGCCAAAGGCAGAGAAGATGTCGTTGATGTCCTGGAAACCTCCAAAACCACCGCCGCCGAAACCACCCTGTCCGTTGACGCCCTGTTTGCCGAATTGGTCGTAACGTGCACGCTTGTCCGGATCGTGAAGGACATCGTAAGCCTCTGCGGCCTCTTTGAATTTTTCTTCAGCTTCCTTGTCGCCGGGATTACGGTCGGGATGGTATTTTATGGCGACTTTCTTGTATGCTTTCTTTATTTCGTCGGCGCTGGCATTCTTGTCAACGCCGAGGATATCGTAGTAACTTTTTTCTGCCATAATGTTTCTGCTATGTTAGAATCGGAACAGGGGACTTTTTTCGTTATTGTCCTACTACCACTTTGGCATGGCGGAGCACCTTGTCGTTCATCAGGTATCCAGCCTGTACGGTGTCGATGATCAGGCCCTTTTTATCTTCGCCCATAGGCAGAATGGCAACAGCCTCGTGGAAGTCTGTGTCGAAGGCCATATCCGCAGTTTCCATCTTTTTGAGGCCATGCTTTCCGAGTGTGTTTTGCAGTTTGGAGAAAATCATGTCAAGGCCTTCGCGGGCGGTTGCAATGTCATCGCTGGACGCTATGTTTTGTTGCGCACGTTCCATATCGTCAAGTATGGGCAAGAGGCTTTCGATGACCTTTACGCCGCCGTTGAGAATCAGGTCGGCAATGTTCTTCTGTTGCTGGCGGCGGTAGTTTGTGAAGTCTGCCACTTGCCTCAGGAGTTTGTCCTTAAGGTCTGCGATTTCTGCTTCAGCCTCTGCCAATTTGTCAGCGTCAGTCTTTTCTTCCTCCACTTTTTCTTCGGTATTGTCAGTATTCAGCTCCTTTTCTTCGGGCTGTACAATGGTCTCCTCGGTGTTCGTCTGCTGTGGTTCTTCGTTCTTGTTATTGCACATATTCTTGAAATAAAAGGTGTAATGTAATGGGGGATGCCTGTGACACCCTCCATTAATGTGGATTTTAGCACATTTCCGGCAATAGCTATGCCAAGACCGTTGGAGTGCGGTCATTCCACACCGTAGAATGACATCGGGAAGTCAGACAGTCTGATACATTTTTTCGCGAAGTTCCTTGATATGGGCATCGTGAATATAATCCTCGTAATTCATCAGTTTGTCTATGATGCCGTTAGGAGTAAGTTCAATGACGCGGTTTGCCACAGTGTTGATAAACTCGTGGTCGTGACTTGCAAAAAGTATGTTCCCTTGGAATCCCTTCAGGTTGTTGTTGAAGGCCTGGATGGACTCCATGTCAAGATGGTTGGTAGGCGTGTCAAGAATCAGACAGTTGGCGTTTCTAAGTTGCATGCGGGCAATCATACAACGCATTTTTTCACCTCCGGAAAGTACGGTGACCTTCTTCATTATCTCCTCGTCCTTGAAGAGCATTCTGCCTAAGAAAGCCTTGAAATAGACCTCGTTACCTTCGCCGAACTGCATGAGCCAGTCAAGCATGTTGAGGTCTTGCTTGAAATATTCCGTATTGTCGAGCGGAAGATAGGCAGTGGTGATGGTCTGTCCCCATTTATAGGTTCCTTGGGTAGCCTCCTGGTGTCCGTTGATAATTTCAAAAAGAGCGGTCATGGCTCTGGGGTCGTGGCTGATAAACACCACCTTGTCATTCTTCTGGACCTGGAAGCTCACGTTGTCAAAGAGTACGGTGCCATCGTCCGATACAGCCTTCAGGCCCTCTACCTCGAGAATCTGGTTGCCCGGTTCGCGCTCCATTTGGAAAATGATGCCAGGATAACGGCGAGTAGAAGGTTTGATGTCTTCCACATTAAGTTTTTCCAGCATCTTCTTTCTTGAGGTTGTCTGTCTGCTTTTTGCCACATTTGCACTGAAGCGACGGATAAACTCCTCGAGTTCCTTGCGTTTCTCCTCGGCTTTTGCCTTTTGGTTTTGCGCTTGTCTCAAAGCTAGCTGGCTGGATTCGTACCAAAACGAATAGTTTCCGGAGAAGAGCGTGACTTTTCCGAAGTCAATGTCTACGGTGTGTGTACAGACTTGGTCGAGGAAGTGACGGTCGTGGCTGACAACAAGTACGGTATGTTCAAAATTTCCAAGATAATCCTCAAGCCATTCTACAGTTTCAAGGTCAAGGTCATTTGTAGGTTCGTCAAGGAGCAGGTTGTCCGGTTCGCCAAAGAGAGCCTGAGCCAGCATGACACGCACTTTTTGTTTACCGGAAAGAGAGCCCATAAGCTGGTAATGAAGGTCTTCTTTGATTCCAAGTCCTGAGAGCAGGGTAGCGGCATTGTTTTCCGCTTCGTATCCTCCCATGTTGGCAAATTTGTCTTCAAGTTCCGCTACGAGTATTCCGTCTTCGTCTGTAAAGTCTTCTTTTGCATACAGTTCGTTTCTCTGCTGCATGATGTCCCACATTACGGTGTGTCCCTGCAGTACGGTGTCAAGGACAGTCTGGTCATCGAATTTGAAGTGGTCCTGACTCAAAACACTGAGACGTTCGCCGGGCCCCATTTCAAAAGTTCCCTTTGTGGGTTCCAATTCTCCGCTGATAACTTTCAGCAATGTTGATTTTCCGGCACCATTCGCCCCAATGATACCATAGATGTTACCATTGGTGAATTTCATGTTTACGTCCTGGTACAGAATGCGTTTGCCGAACTGTACTGCAATGTTTGAGAGGGTAATCATATCGGATGTTTTTGTTTTGTACTGATTGTCGAGAATCTTATGGGGTGTAACTACAGTCGATTTCGTGTTTAAAGGAAAATAACATACTACAAAATCTAACAAATTGTAGCCCTTTTTTTGTAGCCGATAAAAACGCATGCAAATTTAGCTGAAATATTTCAGAATACTCCTTTGTTTGCGCGAAAAAGGGCTTGTGTCATTTCTGTATGCGAAAGGCTTGGCAAGTAGAGTTACCAAGCGAAAGAACTGTGTTCCCTGTTTGATGAATTATATTCCCTGCCCTTGTTGGGCTTAAGAATAAAAAATGTAATTTTGCGAGCGCATATATTGCCGAAGGTTCTGTATGCCTCATTTATCCCATTGTTAAAACATTCTTTCAATGCCAGCATATTTAGTAGAAGATACCCGCAAGGTGACCACAAAACGCCTTGCTGAAATGAAAGAGCAAGGCAAGAAGATTGCCATGCTCACCGCATATGATTTCACAACCGCCACAATTGTTGATGCTGCAGGCGTTGACATTATCCTTGTCGGTGATTCCGCGTCGAATGTGATGGCGGGCAATAAGACCACCCTGCCCATTACACTCGACCAGATGATATACCATGCCGCCTCGGTGGTGCGTGGAGTGCAACGTGCGTTGGTGATATGCGATATGCCCTTTGGCACATATCAGGTTGATGCGGTCAGTGCTGTCCGCAACGCCATACGCATTATGCAGGAATCCGGTGCGGATGCCGTGAAGCTCGAAGGAGGAAGTGGAATTATTGAAGCCGTACGGTGTATTCTAGAAGCTGGAATACCTGTGTGCGGACATCTCGGACTTACTCCGCAGAGCATTTGCAAGTTCGGAACCTATGCTGTGCGTGCCAAAGAGGAGGCTGAGGCTGAGAAACTTGTTGCCGATGCAAAATTGCTTGAAGAAGCTGGATGTTTTGCTTTGGTACTCGAGAAAATACCGTCTTCTTTGACACAGCGTGTAGTACAGGCTGTAAAGATTCCGATCATAGGTATTGGTGCCGGACCAGCTGACGGTCAGGTACTTGTGGTGGACGATATGTTGGGGAAGAACAAAGACTTCTCGCCCAAGTTCCTTCGTAGATATGCTGACCTTCATACCGTTATGACAGATGCCATCGGACAGTATGTCAGCGATGTTAAGGATGGTAGTTTTCCCAATCTTATGACAGAAAGTTATTGATTGTCCCGTTTTTCCAACTCTTGAAAGCTGCGTAATCTTTATCTGAAATATCACATACAGGCGGTAATGCGTTTCCTTCGATTCTTGTTCTTCCTTTCAGCCTCTTTTTACATTCACATAGGTGTTGTGCAAGCCAACGATTCTCACGTTGCGGACCGTCATCGTACGGTGCGCAAGGTCTTGCCTGTGCCTGACGTAATGCCTGCTCAAGCCAACAAGGAAACCGTCGTCCGCATTGCGCTTCCAAAGATTCCTGCCTTGGGAACAGTGGGGCATGAAAAAAGCCTTGAGGGGATTGATGTAAGTCACTATCAGGGGCGCATCGACTGGCATCGTGTAGCCAAGGAAGGTGGGGTGCGCTATGCATACATCAAGGCAAGTGAGGGGGAGAATCTTAAAGATGAATTTTACGACTACAATGTCCGTGAAGCCCGTGCAGCGGGAATTGTTGTGGGGGCATATCATTTCTATCGCCCTCAACGTGGTGTGGAAGCCAATTTCTCCAATATGGTTTCTACAATCAAGCGTGGCGATATTGACCTCCTGCCTATTATTGATGTGGAAAGTACTGGCGGAGTGGAGCGCAAACGTTTCCTTAGCGATTTGGGAGAGTTCGTGAAAAAGGTGGAAAAGCATTATGGATGCCCCCCTATGCTTTATACGGGACAGAACTTCTACAACAAGCATTTCCTTGACATATTTACAAAATATTGCTGGATGATTGCCAAATATCAGGAAACGGAGCCGGTGCTTCTTGATGGCAACAATCCGTGTATGTGGCAATATACGCAGCATGGTCGAATGCCGGGAATAAAAGGCAATGTAGACCGTTCGCGGTTGATGAGCAATGATTTTCACCATTTGTTCATGGAAAGGTATAAAAATAGAAGATAGAAGCAGACGAATTACTCTATTCTTCCTCTTCCCTATAGCATGGTATTATTGGTTTATGGGGTGCTGCGGCCATTGTACGTAAGCATCAAAACCTCTGAGCGTAGCATAATCGTTCGATTTTGTTTCAAAGGTTTTTTTTGAATGATAATGCAATGCTGATATGGCAAAATTGGAAATTTGTTCTTCGAACGATAATGAATTGTCGTTTTTTTTCGTGAAATCAAGTGAAGTTTTGTAGTTTTGCGTCAATTTTGCGTCTAATGGGTTAGAAAGTTCTTTTTCTGACCCCTTATTGCCGTATACATGCAGGCAAAAATCTCTGTTTTGTGAAGGATATGGCATGGACTCCTTCCCTGAGAGTGAGCCTTCCATGACGGTGGTAGCAATCTATCCCCCTATAAGTGTTTGTAAGTACATAAAGCATATGAGACAACTTAAAATTGCAACAACTGTTACTGACCGTTCAGGTGGAATTCAAGAGTATCTCAACCAAATCAACAAATACCCCCTCCTCAGTATAGAAGATGAGGTGGAGTGCGCGCGTCGCATCCAGAAGAACGATGACGAAGCCTACCAGCGTCTGGTATGTGCAAATCTTCGGTTTGTGGTCTCGGTTGCCAAGCAGTATCAGAATAAGGGTCTCACACTTTCTGACCTTATCAATGAAGGAAATATCGGTCTGATGAAGGCCGCTCAAAAATTTGACGAAACACGAGGCTTCAAGTTTATCTCCTATGCTGTATGGTGGGTACGCCAGAGCATCCTCCAGGCAATCAGCGAAAAGAGTAACATTGTGCGTCTTCCGCTGAACCAGGTAGGTCTTCAGGCCAAGATTAACCGTGCTCGTTCAGATTTTGAACAGAAAAACCAGCGTTCACCCTCTGTACAGGAATTGGCTGAAATACTGGACGTGGAAACTGAGCGCATTGAAGAGTGTCTCGGAGCAAGTGGAAAGGCAATGAGCGTTGACGCTCCCTATGCTGATAATGAAGAGAATTGCTATCTTGACAACATGACAGGCGAAACATTTGCCAGTACGGACAGTAAGGTTGACCAGGAATCGCTCAGTACCGACCTTAACACAACACTCTCAGTGCTCAATGAACGGGAACTAAATGTGATACATTATCTTTTCGGTTTGAATGAGAAACATGAAATGTCACTGGAAGAGGTAGCAAATATGATGGGACTTACACGTGAGCGTGTGCGGCAGATTCGAGAGAATGCTATACGTCACATCCGTGAAAGTGCAAACACCGATATACTTCTCAAATATTTGGGACATTGATTGCCCGCTGTCACATTGCCGCTGTGGTTGCCTTTCCCCCCCCCCTTCCTTCCCTCGTAAGTGAGAGAAATAGTGGGTACGATCCCAATCTCAGATTTAGTTCTATTTGGAATACATGAAAAGAAAATGTGGCGGGCTATATGACAGATGAGCCGACGGAACATCGAGTTGGGTATTTTGCACTCGTTGTTCCGTCGGTTTTCTGATAGTTGGAATATCATTATAAAATCTTGTAGACATGCAATCGAATCAAGAACTAGAATTGTCCTGGAATCTTGTAGAAAATACAGGTGTCAATATATTCCTTACCGGCCGTGCAGGAACAGGAAAAACCACATTTTTGCGTGACTTGGTGAAGAGAACGCAAAAGCGTTGCGTTGTCTTAGCCCCCACTGGCATTGCGGCAATCAATGCAGGCGGAAGCACATTACACTCTTTCTTCCAACTTCCATTTGGTCCGTTTATTCCCAATGCTGGCGTTGTTGACCAGCGGTCCTTCAGGTTTTCGAAGCAAAAGATACGTATGATTCGAAGCCTTGATTTGGTGATAATTGATGAAATTTCAATGGTTCGTGCGGATTTGCTCGACTCTGTCGATTCCGTCTTGCGTCGATATCGTGACCGAACTCGTCCTTTTGGAGGGGTTCAACTGCTGATGATTGGCGATTTACAACAGTTGGCTCCTGTTGCGAAAGCTGAAGAGTGGGAATTGCTTAGGAATTATTACGATACCCAATACTTCTTTTCTTCACATGCTCTCAAGGAATCTGGCTTTGTAACAGTTGAACTGCAGACAGTCTATCGTCAAAGCAATGAAGAATTTGTTCAGCTTCTCAATTCAGTCCGTACAAATGCGGCAGATGCCTCTGTGTTGATGTGTCTTAATGGACGTTATATCCCCGATTTTTCTCCATCTGAAGAAGAGGGATACATCCGCCTGACCACACATAATGCAATGGCTGACCGCTTCAATGGACAGAAACTGAAGGATTTGCCTTCAGAATCTATTGTATATGAGGCTGAAGTAATAGCTGACTTTCCGGAATTAGCTTATCCTACGGCACAGAGATTGGAACTGAAGATTGGTGCACAGGTCATGTTCGTTAAGAACGATTCAAGTCCTTCGAAGCGTTTTTTCAATGGCCTTCTCGGCAGAGTTACAAGAATTGGTGCGGATTTTGTGGAAGTACTGCCGCACAATGCTTCCGAACCCATTACGGTTACTCGTGAAATATGGAATAATACGCGGTATGTTTTGGACAAGGATACCAAGAATATCGAAGAAGAAATAATAGGAACTTTTTCGCAGATTCCATTGAAGCTGGCGTGGTCCATTACGGTACATAAAAGCCAGGGACTGACATTTGAAAAGGCCATCATAGATGTGCTGTATTCTTTTACTCATGGGCAGACTTATGTGGCTCTCAGCCGTTGTAGAAGTCTGGAAGGAATGGTTCTTAGTGCCCCCATTCCTGCACATGCCATCATCAACGATCCTCAGATTTCAGCATTTACGGAAAGTATCCCCGCGCAGGTACCGACTCCTTCTCGTCTTCGTGAACTTGAGCGTGAGTACTTCTTGAGCTTGGTGGCAGAACTCTTTGACTTCCGTTTGGTACGCTATGCTTTCGATGCTTATCTTCGTGTGGTGGATGAGCACCTTTATAGGCAATATCCAAAAGCGTTGGAGCGTCTGAAGCAATATCGTGAGGATTTTTCTCAACATGTTGACCAGGTCGCATCAACATTTGCCGTACAGTATGTTAACCTCATTCGTCAAGGATTTGATTATGCTTCGGATACTGTGCTGCAGGAACGTTGTATGAAAGGTGCCGCATATTTTGCCGATGAGATGCAGAAAATGCGTAGTTTCTATGATTCTTTGCATATCGAATCCAGCAATAAGGTTGTGGCAGAGCGGTTGCAGAGATATGGCGATGAATGGTATCAGAATATCAGAGTAAAGTTTTGTCTGCTTTCTTTTGTTGCTGTCAAGGGCTTTTATCACGACTCTTATTTGCGGCAGCGTGCCCTTGTTGCAGTTGAAGAGGATAAGCCCAAGATGACTCAAAAGCGCAAGAATGCTAAAGGTAAAAACAAGAAATTCTCTTCGAATAGTGCCAAATCTGATGCCCATGCTGCTTTTGAGGCGGAAAAAGATATGGCAGACTCAGCTAACTCATATTTATACGAAGACATTTCTGCATATGACGGTGCCCCGGACTTTACGCATGAGGGCTTGCCATATTAATTGTCTTTCAGTTAGTTGGTTTTTTCGACTGGTTGAGTGTTTTAAAACAAAGCGTATATCCTAATGAACGAATCTACTGTCATGCATGATTCTTATCTGACTCTTTCTGCGCCCGGAGAGGCTGAATTTATCGAAAAACGTTCACGTTTCATCTCTTTTGCTGCTCATGTTGAGACAGAAGAGGAGGCAAAGGATTTTGTTGCAGCCATCCGTAAACGTTTTTATGATGCACGCCATGTATGCTATGCTTATGCTTTGGGTGCCGATGTCTGGACTGAAGAATTCGATCCTATTGCACGTGGGGTGGCTGTCGTACGAGCCAATGACGATGGTGAACCGGGAGGCTCTGCGGGAAAGCCAATTCTCGGTCAATTGCGCAGCCGTGGTCTGACATATGCTGTGGTTGCCGTAGTCCGTTATTTTGGAGGTGTAAAGTTAGGTACAGGTGGGCTTGCCGTTGCATATAGGACGGGGGCTTCGCTTGCACTTGATGCTGCAACTACGGAAGAACAGGTGCTTATGGCAAAACTTGTTGTGGAGGTCCCTTATGCAGATCAGGATGCGGTGTTGAGAGTTGTGCGTGAAGGAGGGGCGGACATCATTGCCCGTGATTATACAGCAATATCTGTTGTGCTTACCGTTTCCGTTCGTCAAAAAAATGCTGATATCCTTCGTGAACGTTTGGAAAAGATTTACACCATTATTTTTCATGAACAATAAGAAATACGAAGTACGGCATATAATAAAAAAGAAGCAATCAAGGCATTGAACTTTGATTGCTTCTTGTATAAATAAAGAGCCTCTTGTCGGATTCGAACCAACGACCCCAGGATTACAAATCGAGTGCTCTGGCCAACTGAGCTAAAGAGGCATGGGGAGGGAAAGCTCACTACATCGCGCTGCTACAACCAACTACCCTTGCTGCGGTCAAGCCCTGGGGGATTCGAAGGGAGCTAGCCGTGTAGCACTTTCCCATGATTTCTGATGCAAAATTACGGCTTTCTCCCTTATTACACAAGGCTTTTGGTGTGATTTTGTTTGTTTTTATGGAAAGATCGTCGTAAATTGTAAAATTTATGATACAAAAAGCAGTGTATGCCTTGTATAATTCCATGTATTTTGTTATTTTTGCATCAGAAAAGGAAATGAAGTCTTTTTGTGAGGAGGAGCAAACGAATGTCCGCTGATGAGGTTGCTGAAACTTCGTTCTTTTAGATTATCTAACACAAAAATCTTTATATTATGAGTAAGAAAACATTTAACGGATTCATTGCCCGCAACAGTGATGGGGCTTTACGGCTGTTCCTCAATCGTCCCGTTCGTGACCATGGTGGTTGGTCCGCACCTCGTTTTCGTGGTAGTTTGGAACTTTCGATTGAGGCTTTTGAAGAATTGCGTTGGGAAGACGAACCTGTTGCAGTGACGCTTACTATAGAATCATAATAAGTGCCAACAATCATTAGACTGCAAATTAGCAAAATAATCCCCATACATCCATAGTGATGTATGGGGATTAAATCTTTCTTGCATTACAAATGCCATTGGTCGGGGCGACAGGATTCGAACCTGCGACCACCTGGTCCCAAACCAGGTGCGCTACCGGACTGCGCTACGCCCCGAGACAAGCATTGTTTTTGTGCCTGTTTTGATAATTACTGTCAAATTTCTTTGCAAATATACGGCTTTTCTTTTAATTTCGACAAGATATTTCCAGAAAAACAGCATGAATGTTTTTGCTGGGGAGTCAATTGTCAAGGATATCCTGCAAAATGTGCAGATTCCCATTTGATGAACACTCATTCGTAACGTATGGCCTTTGCTGGTTGCACCCTGCTGATCATGAAACTTGGTGCCACCAGTGCAAGGGTGGTGATGGCCAGTGTCGCAACATTCAGGGATACTATCGCTAAGGCGTTTAACTCAATGGGAACGGTTTCGACGTAGTAACTTGAAGGGTCAAGATGGACGAATCCCCAGTGTTTTTGTGCGACGAGCAGCAAGAGGGCAATCGCGTCTCCGATGATAAGGCCCCGAAGGGTAATAAAGGACGCAAAATACAGAAAGATTCTGCGTATGGTGGTGTTGGTTGCTCCTACTGCCTTAAGAATTCCTATGGTCTGAATGCGTTCCAAGATCAGGATGAGCAATCCACTAACCATGGTGAAACCGGCAACTGCTACCATCAGTAGAATGATGACCATCATATTGGTGTCAAGAAGGTCGAGCCAGGAGAATACTTGTATGTAATGGTCTTTGACACTTAGCGGTTTACGCGGCACAGCCATAGGGTCGGGGTGGGTTCCGTGGTATGCGTTCATGAGAGGCATCGCTTCTGGAAGCCGGTCGAGACTCGTCAGTTGTATTTCTAAGCTACTACATTGGTCTTCTTTCCATTTGTTGAGTCGTGCAACGGTTTGAAAATCGGAAACTACAACGTTTTTGTCAAATATTCCCATGTTGGTGTTGTAGATTCCGCATATTTTGAAGCGTCGCATGCGAATGGTCTCTTCAAAGAAATACGTATAGACTCGGTCTCCGACCTTTAGCCCCAGGTCATCGGCCTGTCGTTGTGAAATAAGTATCTCGTTGCTGCCATTGGTCATTCTTGATGCCTGCACATCATTTGTATTATGATTCAGAAGCCTTGGCATGCGTCCTTCTATGATTGCCGATGCAATAAATGTGGTGTCGTAGTCGGCTGGCAACCCTTTCAGGGTGATGCCTTGAAAGCTGTCGCTCGTTTTCAGCATACCCATCTTTTGTGCAATCCGGCTGACTTTTTTAACGTCTGGAATTTTTTTCAGTTCGGCAATGTAGTTGTCATCGGCGGTAATTGGAAAACTTTCGGGGCTGGAGAGCGAACGCAGGTCAAGCACTTCTATATCGCTTGCAAATCCACGGACTTTACTCATCACTTCTCGTTTGAAGCCCATGATGACACATACCGTGACAATCATCACGGCTAATCCAACTGCCACGCCTGCCGTAGCAATGGTTATGGTAGGGTTTGAGGCACTCTGTCGCTCGTCACCGATGTGACGGAAAAAGCGGCGGGCCATAAAAAGAGGAAATTTCAATTCGGTGAAAATATAGGTAATATCAGAAATCTAAGGCTTCTAATAAAGATTGCCACAGAGGAGTATTGTATGACGAAGCGTATATCATACCACATTTACAGTGTGCGTCCAGGGTATGTTTCAAGGGCTTTCCTAAGGACAAACAAGGCGCGTTGCAAATCATTCTTTTTCAGCACATAGGCGATGCGCACTTCGTCATGTCCTGCTCCAGGGGTTGTATAGAATCCTGATCCTGGAGCCATCATTACGGTTTCGCCTTCGTACTCAAAATCCGTCAGACACCATGAACAGAATTTTTCCGAGTCATCTACCGGCAAACGTGCCATGGTATAGAAGGCACCCATGGGGATTGGACTGTATACTCCTGGTATGCGGTTGAGTCCGTCAATTAGAAACTTACGGCGTTCCACATATTCATCATAAGTGTCGCGCATATAATCTTCACTGGCGTCAATTGATGCTTCAGCTACCAACTGTCCTAAAAGTGGTGGGCTCAGACGTGCCTGGCAAAATTTCATAACTGCCTGGCGGACAATGGGATTTTTTGTAATGAGTGCTCCCACTCGGATGCCACATTCACTGTAGCGTTTCGATACGGAATCTATCAGAACCACGTTGTCTTCTACGCCTTCGAGGTGGCAAGCGGAGATATATGGTGAACCGGTATAGATAAATTCGCGGTACACCTCATCGGAAAAGAGATACAGGTCGTATTTTTTTACCAAGTCCCGTATCTGGTTCATTTCACGCCGTGTATAGAGATATCCTGTCGGATTGTTCGGATTGCAAATCAGTATGGCGCGGGTGCGGTCATTGATGAGTTTTTCAAAGTCTTCAACTTTTGGCAGTGAGAAGCCTTCCTCAATAGTTGTGGCTATACTGCGGATTTTCGCTCCTGCAGAAACTGCAAATGCCATATAGTTGGCGTACGCTGGCTCCGGAATGATGATTTCATCACCGGGATTAAGGCAACTCATGAATGCAAAAAGTACAGCCTCAGAGCCGCCGCTGGTAACGATGATGTCATCAGCATCCAATTGGATTTTGTATTTTGCATAGTATTTTACCAGTTTCTCTCGATAGGATTTGAATCCTTGTGAGGGGCTGTATTCCAAAATGTGACGGTCTATATTCTTTAGGACTTCCAGTCCCTCTGGTGGAGTTTCCAAGTCTGGTTGTCCAATATTCAGATGGTAGACTTTCACACCACGTTCCTTTGCAGCCGATGCCAAAGGCGCCAGTTTTCGTATAGGTGATTGAGGCATCTCAATGGCACGATTTGATATTTGTGGCATATGATTACATTTGTTTAGGCCAGATAGACATAGTCTTGTTTGCTTGATTTATGCCATGGCAAGAAAACGAAGGTCAAATAAAGGGTGTTCTATAAATAAGCTCAATTTGACATTCTTTTTATCACGATGTTACTTTACATGAAGGGTGAACGGGGATTCATAACTAATTGAAAAGCAAAAAGATACTGTCGGTTGAGCAAGGAAAAGTCCAAGTCGTCCATGCAAGATTACACGACGGAACACCTCTGAAAGAACTATTATGTAGAACATTCTAAAATATACAATTGTCCTCTTCCATCTTTTCAACGGGACTATACCGCCGATAAGGATGGAACAGGACAATTAAATATGTTAGAAGCGGACTCCGAGGGTTACCTGGAAGTTGTTGCGGTGAAGTTCGATGTCTTGGCCGGGCAGTGCGTTGGCAATGCCAAGGCGGTCGTCGTTGTCGTAATGGAATGCGTTTACCGTGGCATCCTGCAACTGGTGCTGGTATGTGGCATCCATATAGAAGAATTTGTGAGTATAGCCGAGCCCTAAGGTTGCGCGGTGGATGGCACCGAGGTTTACGTAGTCGGTGTTGGTGGCATAATAATATGAGGGACCCTCGGCGAATAGGTTGAGATATGCCTTCTTGTCGAAAGGTGAGGATACATAGTTGTAGCCAAAACGTAAGGCAAGTTCTCGTGAAGCACGGACCTCTGCACCGATACGGAATGTATGGACATTCTTCATCCAAGTGTCAATTTCCTTTTGGATTCCAACATCGGTAGAGAACCTGTTGTTGCTCCAATAGTCATCTACGTAGCCGTCCTTGTACCGAACTGCGGCACTTGCATAGTTCTGCCATTCATACTCTGCATCAACGGCAACGATGGAGCCGAATGTGGTGGCAGCACTGACATTGAGTTTCCATGGCGTGCGGATGCGGTAGCTGTTGGTTATGTCCACATCTGCGGAGGTTCCGTTGGGATTCTTTTCGTCGGTATACGGTGATGCTACTGCGAGATATGAACGTGAATCAAGGTCGTAGGCTGTGGGGGTGGTGATAGCGAATCCCAATCTGAATGGATTTTCTTCTGCCGGACGAAGAATAATACCGAATTTTCCATCGTATCCAACGCCGGTCAGTGCTTCCTCCTGATACATGTCGTAATTGCCTGTAGCGCCTGTGTTGTCTATCAGCTTTTCGTTGTATAGCAGGAGATTATGTATGTCCACATCATAAATGCCCAATGCAAATCCTAAATAGATGCGCTCGTTGATGTTGAACGACATGTTGATGTCGTACTGGTGCAGACCGCCCCATTGTGCGCGATGGTAGTTGTAGGCTGTAGCATCGCTTTTGTAGTAGTCTGAAATCTTGTTGTTGTCATCAACTTTTGCGTCAATCAGATAGGTGTCGTATCCAAGTACTGCAAGAGGGGTGGTGTAGTCGCGGTCGTTCTCGTAGCCGAGGTCCAGCCAGTTGCCTTCCAAGTCTGCCGCAAGGTCACGCATCTGCCAGGTTTGGGAGAGACCTCCATCGGTGGGCATGTTATTCAAGCTGATAAACTGCTTGAAGTTGCGGGCACGTTTGTAATTGAATCCGAAATTGATGAATTTAAGGCCGTGTGCATTCCCTGTATTCAGAGAATAGAGCATACCGGCTTGGTTGAATACCCCTCGTGTTTTTCCGGGACCCAATTCGCGGCCGTTACTATAGATGTGCATGCCGTCCGGTTGTGATGTAAGGCCTGCCGTCAGTGAGATGTCTGAGCGACGGTAGAGACCTGTTGATGCAGGGTTCGTACTCATGGCCGAGAGATTTGCACCGAGTGCACTCATGGCACCGCCCATACCGACATAGCGGGCGTCGCCGTCAAGGTCTGACCCTGAGAGCATCTCTACCTTATATATATCTTGTGCATTGGCCCATCCGCCGAAGCATGCTAGGAATGCACAGGTGAAAAAAATCTTCTTCATCTTATTTTACAGTAAATGTATGTGAATATCTTTTCGACAAAACTGTCTGTCAGAAATTCTGAACTGGTTCTTATTCTATGGCAAGGAAATGTGGTTTGAGGAAAGCCAATGGTTAGCGTCGTCCACCGCCTCGACTGCCTCCACTTGAGAAACCGCCACCTCCGCGGCTACCACTGCTGTGACTGCTTCCGCCGGAGAATCCGCTACCGCTACTGAATGAGCGTCCGGAATTGGAGTTGGAGCGGCTCGAATTGTAGTTTGAACTGGAAGTCGAACGGTTCCCGTTAAAGGAAGATGCAGATGAATTGGAGCGCGGGCGGGTACTTGTACCACTATTCATGTTCACTCCACCGCGTGAGGGGGCATCGTTGTTACGGATGTATCCACCGTTGCTGATGGTGTTCCTGCTGCTAGATCCGCTGTAGCGTGTGCCTAACGAGCCTGTACTACGGCCGCCGCCGAAGGAGCGACTGGCATTTCCGCTGGTTCGTCCTATACTGGAACGGGTGGTGCGAGTTCCTACTGTTGGGCGTCCGAATGCTGTGCTTCCGCCACGCGAGAAGTTGTGACCTGTCAGACGACCGTTGCTTCGGCCTGAAGCATAGTCTGGGAATCCGCCATGTCCCCATCCAGGGTGGCCTGGATGCCATCCGGGACCCCATCCAGGATACCATGGGCTGTTCCATCCCCATCCCCAACAATAATCGTACCATCCCCAATGATGGTGCCAGGGGCTTCCCCACCATGAACCATAGAACCATGGATCATAGTAGAACGGGCTGAAAGCCCAACTATGATACCAGAATGAAGGTCCATAGAAACCATCGTAAAACCATGGGTCGTAGAACGCCAAATCATAAATGTAGTCGGCGTAGTATGGCGAGGCGTAGATGACACCGCGTGGTGAGCGGAAACGTATCAGGCGGGATGTGGGACTATAGTCTTCTGCAACTTCCACCTCGTGGTATGCTGTGCTGTCAATGGCTGCGGTGTCGGCAGACGCCGTGTCTACCAGCAGTCCATTCCCGCGGCGGTTGTAAGTGTCTACATCCACAGTGCGTCCCGTGTATTGGTCGGACCATGTGTCGTAGTCCGTTTCTGCAGTGTTGCCCGTGATAGGTGTATAGGATGATTCTGTGCGTGTGCGCGCCGCAGCCTCACGTTCAGCCTGGCGCTCCTTGAGAATCGCTTTCTTTGTGGGGACAAAGTATACATCGTCCTGTGCATTTGCTCCTACAGAATAGAGTCCGAGGGCAAAGAGAGCAAAGAGTACCTTTTTCATGACCTTATTAATATACTTTATAGTTAAAGGTGTGGTGGATTGCGGATATGAGCCTGAATCCATGTGCTTGATGATGCAAATTTAGTGATTTTCGCAAAAAGATGGATGGTTGACACATTGTTTTGTGATAAAAAGTCTGGCATTTTAACAAAAAATAATCTTTTTCGTTTTGCATCATTGTCGATTTGAATGCCATATGTAAAACTATCTTTGTCTTTTCGTTTTCCTCTGAGGCGTTTCCTGCCTTCTTTTTTTTGCGATGTCTTGTTTTTCCTTTTTTTTGGGGGGGGGATGTACCCTCGCAATCTGTATGGTATTTTTTTGTGCCTGCAACCGCTTCGGAAAATGAAAACATCGGACTTCTTTGATAGAAAGTTCCGATGTTTTGCCTTAAAAGTACGGCACTTTGATGCAAAGAAGTCCGGTGTTTTCAATTTCCGAAACCTCCTCTCCAGAAAAAAGTTTTGGTTCTGCGTCAATTTGGGTGATAGACATGTTCTTGCATGTTCTTGCATGGCTCATCAATCTGTCTGATAATCAACATATTAACTAGTAAAAAAGTTGTAGATGTGCGTATTTTTTTGTATCTTTGTATGTGAAAAAAAAACA
>SAMEA3663097__coassemble_458_pt1 | contig 31440 bp, 19 predicted proteins | sample SAMEA3663097__metabat2_low_PE_001 | metagenome-assembled genome bin SAMEA3663097 (sample SAMEA3663097) | pig gut metagenome | biome: pig gut; feature: pig-associated habitat; material: faeces | place: France | collected 2012 | reverse complement strand
ATGTAAATGGCTGAACAGCAATAAGAACGGCCTTTAGAACGTCAAACTTGGGTTAAAGTTGGCCTTGCCTTTGTTTTCTCGCCATGGCTCATCTGGCTTATCGAAAACATGCTGTTTCTGCTCGTTGGCAAGGAGCGCTTTGACATAGGGGAAGAGTGTTTGCTCCTCATATTTCATATGCATGTGTACGTCGCGCGCATATTCGTCGTACAGTCGCAGAATCAATATGGCGAGTTCGTCGCCTTTCGACAGCGACTCTTCAAGTTTGCGGCGGATGGAAGGCAGTTGGAAGTCGAGGAAATACCGGTGCGATGCCTGCAGGTATGTCAGCAGGGTCTTTACGGAAATCCGTTCGTCAGTACCTTTCGGCGCATAGCCGTTGATGAGGAAGTTCACCACGGTGAGGAAGGTATGGCAGTCCACATCCTGGCTGCTGCACACTTCGCTGACCGTCTTGTCACCGAATCCCAAACGGATGCCGAAGGCGCTGAGCCCTTGGAGCATGCTGTAGTTGTCGCTGATGATGTCAATCATCTTGTCGTCAGCCTCGTAAAGTTTTACTCGTATCATCGGAAATGCCTTTTTTTACGCCTGCAAAGGTAGTGCTTCTTCCGGAAACGGACAATACCCACATTCGGGTATTCTGCATCACCGCTTCGAGATGGATTACCAAAGCATGGCTATCCGGTTCATTTTAAATAGGTAACCACGCTGCAGATATTCGACTAAGAATCCCGATTTTTGCGTATTGCGGAAAAAGGTATCTCGACGTACCTTTGCACCCGAAATTATTATAGTGGATTGAGAAAGACTCCGTCCCCCCTCCTCTAAAATAAGAAATGAAAAAAGTCACAGAAAAATGAAAACAGAAGTTTCTATTTCCCTAATTGTAGCCCTGTTCGCATACGTAGGTCAGAGCATGGCCAGCGTGTCTGACAGCCTGTCACACCGCCCTTCGTTCAGTGTGGAGTATACGGGCGAAGTGCAGAGCGATTTCAAACATGCCAAGTTTGTCAACCTTCTCCAGCTCGGTGCGGAGATACCGCTGTCCAGGTCGGTAAGCCTCAATCTGTCATCCGTAAGCGTGGCCACTACCGACGATGAACCCTTGGTGGAAAACCTGCAGGGCTATTCCAATATCGATGCGGAGAATCTGCCGTTCGCCCTTGCTGTGGCAGGACTTTCGTGGCAAGTCAACGACCGACATTCGCTTTTTGCCGGCATCCGGCGCGTTGACGAAGACTACTTCTGCAGCGATGTGCTTTCGCTCTTTACGGCAAGCACCTGCGGAGGATTCCCCACCATCACGGCCAACCACGATATTCCCGCCTACCCAGCATCTGCTTTGGGACTGCATTACGCTTTCGAGAGGGAACACTTTGCCCTGCAGGCTTCGTTCTACAACGGTACGGGGCACACGAAGTTCGGAGGAAAAGACCATATCTTCCGATTTTCTCCCAAGGAGGACGGGCTCTTCCTGATGTCGCAGGCCGAATACCGGCATGGCGGCAGCGGATATTTCCTCGGTGGAAGTCTCCACTACGGTGGTCACACCGGTACGGACGACCATCACGTGCGACCCATCCTGTGGGCCTATGCCGAACAGGCTGTTGGGGAAAGACTTCACCTTCTGGCGGCATACTCCCATGCATTTTGCGGTGACAATTCATGCAGACATTTCTGTGGTATCGGTGGCAAATACACTTTCCCCAGGGCAGATATCGGTGTCTTTTCAGACTATGTTCGGATTGACGGTCAAGATGAATGGGCCACAGAGTTCACTTGCAATATACAATGCACTGGATCCATCTCGCTTCAGCCCGTGCTCCATGTGCTTGCCACCGACGGCCATGCCCATTGCGTCGGTATGCTGCGTCTGGGAATCAGTTTGTAGAACACCCCTTAAAACAAAAAAAGAATGGAAAGACTTTCAGCACTCAAAGACGGGTGCAAGGCATATGTAGTGTCTGTCGATGCCCCCAATATACAGAAGATACGGCTGAATGACCTTGGATTCCTGAAAGGCGAGTCGGTGGAACGTCTCTATGCCTCGCCTTTAGGCTCACCGGTGGTCTATCGTGTCATGGGTCGCGAGGTGGCTTTGCGGAGAAGCGAAGCACGCTGCGTGGTCGTTTCAACAGAAAAAACGGTGTGTGCAGCAGATGAATGTGAAGAAAAGCTGGATGCAATTCCCTCTGCCGACCTTCCCGAACTGGAGAACTGCCACACGGCCTGCTGCCATTGTGCCGATGCCACCTGCCCATCCTGCTCGCGCAGAAGCAAAAAATCCGACCGCCAGATGGCCGAAGATGGAAAGACGCTCGCCATTGTGGGCAATCCGAACTGCGGAAAGACCGCCTTCTTCAATGCGGCATCCGGCGGCCACGAACGGACCGGGAACTACGCCGGTGTTACCGTGACGAGCACCGTGGGACATCTGACCATGGATGGAAAGAATGTGACGGTGGTCGATCTTCCTGGCACCTATTCACTGCATGCCTCCAGTCCGGACGAGGCGTTTGTGATGCACGAACTGGTAAAGGGGCATGTGGACGTCATCGTCAATGTCATCGATGTGGGCAATCTGGAACGCAACCTTCTGCTAACCATGCAGTTGCTCCGTATGCCGAAGCCGGTGGTATGCGTACTGAATATGTATGATGAATTCCGCCAAAGCGGCAGTTCATTAGATGTTGCAGTCCTGCAGGAGCGCCTCGGAGTGCCCTGTGTGCAGACCGTTGCCCGCAACGGCAAAGGTGTTGCAGATGCCATCCGCAAAGCCCTATCGCTCGTCGATGCCGATGCTTCCGCCCACATTGCAGGGCGTCTGCAGGTAGGCGCTGGCGTGGAATCGCGCCATCGTGCGGTGAAGGACGTACTGAAAGGCATCTATACGCTTCAGCCAAAGGAGATGAATCTCCGGACCTCCATCATTGACCGTCTGACAGCTCGGGGACCGCTGGCCTATGTGCTTTTTGCCATGGTAATGGTTGCCGTGTTCTGGCTCACCTTCCAGCTTGGCGGCTACCCGATGGAATGGATAGAAAATGGGGTGACGTGGCTGGGCGAGAGCCTTGCAGCGTATCTGCCCGAGGGCATGTTCCGCGACATGGTAGTCGACGGAGTGATAGGAGGAGTCGGAAGCGTGATAGTGTTTCTTCCGAACATCCTGATACTGTATCTCTGCATTTCCCTGCTCGAGGATTCGGGTTATCTGGCCCGTGCCGCCATGCTTGCCGACCCGCTGTTCGAACGGTTGGGGCTCCATGGCAAGTCGTTCATCCCGATGCTTATGGGTTTCGGGTGCAATGTGCCGGCCGTGATGGCCACACGCACGATATCGAACCGCAAGACACGGCTGATAACGATGCTCGCCGTCCCGTTTATGTCATGTTCCGCCCGCCTTCCTGTCTATGTGGTCTTCTGCGGAGCCTTCTTCCCTGAACATGCCGTGTGGGTGATGACGTTGCTCTATTTCGGCGGTATTGCCGTAGCATTGTTCCTTTCGTGGGTGATGGGGCGGGTATATCAGCGCAGCCGTACCGAAAACTTTGTGATGGAAGTGCCGCCATACCGTGCACCGCAGCCCTCGAGTGTCGTGCGTCATACCTGGGAGAAGGGACGCCAGTATCTCCGCAAGATGGGTAGTGTCATCCTTGTTGCCAGCATCGTGATATGGACACTTGGGTATTTCCCCCGTGGAGGCGAGGATCTTACGCCTGCCCAACAGCAGGAACAATCGTGGCTCGGCAGCATCGGCCATGCCATGGAACCGGTGTTTGCTCCTCTTGGCTTCGACTGGCGCATGGATGTCGGCATTCTTGCCGGCACCGGTGCAAAGGAACTGATGGTAAGCACCATGGGCATCCTCTACGACTGTCCGGAAGAAGATGCCGATGCCGGTAGTGCTGACGAGGCTTCCGGCACACGTCTTGCCCAGACACTCTCCCGGACCTACACCCCTGCAACGGCACTTGCCTATATGGTCTTTGCCCTGTTCTATTTCCCCTGCATCGCCACAGTGGTAGCCATAGGCGCTGAAAGCGGACGTCGGCGGGTGGCGTACTTTGCGGCAGTGTATACCACGCTTGTTGCCTATCTGTTGGCATGGGTGGTGCATCTGCTGGCGTGAAAGGTCTCTTGTAGGTCCCATTTATAAGGATTCCTGCCCTCTCAAAAACGAGGTTCCCTTACTGAAAATATTATTAGCCATAATAAGAACGGCAGTGACTGTCCCCCCCCTTTTTCGGGTGGTTGACAGTCACTGTTTTTGTGCTTTCTGACATGTTCTTAGGGTGCAATCCGAGACAGGCATCGGCACTGTTTCTCTTTTGTCCGTAAAAAATCCCCATCGAAGAGTTAGGGCTTCGGTGGGGATTTTCAAAGGTTTTTCGGAAGATGTCAAATTCCTTTTAGAGGGTGGGGGCAGCGTCATTCCCATACTTCCTGCTGAACCTTGCGGCGTGAGCGGCGTGTGGAGTCGGTGGTCGTCCGTTGTTTGGGGATTGATGCTGTGCGGCGATTGCGTCCTATGGGCGGGTCGACAGTGATGCCGCGTGCTGCCATATAGTGCTGTACGAAGGGATGTGCAAGGAATTTCGGTGTGGCATCGCGGAGTATGTCATGAATCACCTCTTCGGCTGTGTCATGGATTTCGCTGTTGCACATGCGTATGAAATAGCCGGGGCCGAGTGGATTGTCGTAGTTCTGTTTGACGAAGTGCACCTCCAGATTCTGCATTTTCCGCACCACGTCGCGACGTATGGGGTCGAGCGTAAGGATGATGTCTTCGACGCTCTTGCCTTCGTAAATCATGCATCTTGCCCTTCGGTCAAGGTCCCAAAGGTCGTTTTCCAGTTTCATGTGCTTGGTGAGAAAGTCGTTGAGCAGGTTGTTCAGCGGGCCTCCGCTCACGGTTTGCAACATATTGTCCATCTGTACGAAGAGGTCGCCGTTTTCAAGTACCACAGGCATCATAGGGTATGACCCCATGTAGAGTTCGGCCATAGCCACACTGTCCACTGCACCGCTGAAATTGAAGGTGCCATGGACAATCTCGCACGAGTCGAGGCAGATGTCGCGTGTGACCCCATCGGTGGTCAGTCGCAGATAAAGTTTCTGCCCGTTGAAGCCTTGAACGGTCGATGAACCGTCTATTTTATACTCCGAACTGCACGAACTGCACGAGATGATGCCTACAATACTGAATATGACAAAGTAGAAATATCGCATAGAGGAAGTGGTTGCCTGCGTTGAATCGGATGCAAATATACAAATAGTAATAGAAATACGCCAAACCTGTAGACTACAAGTTTGGCGAAAATAACTTTTTTTGTGACTCTCAACGGGTTTGAGTTGAGGATTTTATGAATAATTATAATATGCCTGTGATGCATGCTGCAGGTGCGTCATGGGCATCAAGTACTAAAACCCTCTTGATGACGTTGCTGCTGCTCCCACTTCTCACGTGCCATATCCTGCATATTCACGGCTTCGTCGCTCTCGTCGACGATTTCCACGCCGAGCATGGTTTCGATGACATCTTCCATGGTGACGATGCCTCGCATGGAGCCGTACTCATCGACGATGACGGAAATGTGCTCTTTCTTCTGAAGCATCTTTTCCCATATGTTGCTCACACTCTCCGATTCCTGGAAGGTGAGGATGGGACGTATGAGGTCTGCAAGACGGAGCTTGAACTTGTCGTCGGAGAGATTGTCGAGGACTTCGGCCCTCAGGACATACCCCTTGATGTATTCCTCCTCGGCATCGTAGACGGGAATGCGACTGTAGGAATGGAATTCCTCGTCGTCAGCCTCGTAGAATTCGCGGAGCGTCATGGTTTCTATGGCCGATGCCACTACGGTGGAAGGCGTCATGATATCCTCGGCATGGAGCTCGTCGAGTTTGAGGAACGATTGGATAATCTTCCTTTCCTTGGCTTCGAACACCCCCTCCTCAACGCCTACATTGACCATGGCACTCACTTCTTCGCGGCTGACTGCAAGGGGTGCCTTGTCGTGGCCGATGAGCGAGGTGATGCGTTCGGAAATCCAAACCATGGGGAAAGTGATGACGATGAGCACGCGGATGATGCGTGTGGCACCGAGCGCGAGGTTGCGCCAATAGGTGGAACCGATGGTCTTGGGGATAATCTCGGAGAAGACAAGGATGCCGATGGTAAGTCCGGCCGAGACGTAACCGACGATGTGGCTGCCGAAAACCTGCGCGGCCTGTGCGCCCACAGCTGCAGCACCCATGGTGTTGGCAATGGTATTGAGCGAAAGGATGGCTGCTATGGGACGGTCGATGTCGGCCTTGTATTTTTTCAGTACGCCGGCAATACGATGTCCTTCCTCTTCCTTCTGTGCGGCAAAGGAGACAGTGGTGCTCAGTAGCACCGCTTCAAGCACGCTGCACATGCACGAGATGGAAAGGCAGAGAATGATATAAACGATAAGTAAACCCATGTATGGTGTTTGGAAAATTTTTTTCGGAGGGGGTGGGGGAAGTGAGTGTCGGGTGACCTTGCCGTAAAGGCACACTCTTTCGAGCAAAGGTAGGCATTTTTTTGTGTTTCGTACGGATGATATGGAAGAAATCTGTATCTTTGCGCCCCGAAGGGTGTGAATTCTATCCTTCAAACTACAAATCAGGCTCATAGAGTGTATGGGCCGTCTATTATTTACCTATTTATTTTTTATGCAAAACAAACACACAGGAAAGGGACGTCCGTCGTTCGTCTTCCGCCATTTTGCTGGCAAGCGCTGGTCGCTTTTTGCCGCGTTGGGACAGGATGTGAAGGTCGGCGTGCTGTCGGTAGCCACCCTGTCGGTGGCCGCTGCCGCCCATGCCTCGTCGGAGCGCAGTGCCGCTCTTGCCGAGAGCCTCGGTGCACAGGCAGACAGCATAACCTCGGACGATGAGACTCTGGCATTGGGCGAGGCCGTGGCACTGACGCAACATGCCCCTATGTCGGCAGCTTTGGCTGCACGCCGTGTGACGGTCATTACCCGTGCCGACATTGCCGCGGCGGGAGCACAGACCGTCGGTGACATCGTAAAACTTTCGGCTGCAGTGGATGTGCGGCAACGCGGACCGCATGGCGTGCAGACCGACATCGGTGTGGGTGGAGGCACCTTCGACCAGGTGACCGTCATGCTCAACGGTGTCAACATCACTTCGCCCCATACGGGACATCTTTCTGCCGACTTCCCCCTGTCGGCTATCGACATCGAGCGCATCGAAGTGCTCGAGGGTGCAGCGGCCCGCAGTGCAGGTGCGACAGCTTTCACCGGAGTGGTGAACATCGTCACCCGCAACGAGCGCCGTGGAACCACCATTGCCGCCGCCGGCGGTATGTATGGCTATGCTGATGCAGGGCTGCGGATATCGGCATCCGGAGGCAGAGCCACCGGACACCTCAGCGGAGGATATACACGCAGCGACGGCGCTACACCCAACAGCGCCTTTCAGGCTGCCAGAGCTTTCTGGCAGGGAACGATGACCACACGCAACGGCGCAAGTGTTGATGCACAGTTGGGATATTCCTATAAACCTTACGAAGCGAACACATTTTACGGCAGTGCAAGCACTGACCAATGGGAATGTAACGAACGGTGGATGGGCGCCGTACGGATGAATGCCGTGGCCGGACGCCTGCACATGACACCTTCCGTGAGCTGGAACCGTTGGTACGACCATTACCAATGGCACAGGGGCAAGCCCGGAGGCGAGAATTTCCACCGTGTCGACACCTATGCCCTCGGACTGGACAACTGGGTGGAATGGAAGGCTGGCCGCACGGCATTCGGAGCCGAGATACGGCACGAAGGCATTCTCTCGACCAAGCTCGGCGAACCCCTTGAGGAAAGCGCATGGGAGCCCGTGGGCGGAATCTCCGACCACACCGGAGGTACGGACCCCGAAACGTCCAATGTCAGGCGGTTCTATAAGTTTTCGGCCGGACGCACCAATCTGTCGGCACATCTTGAGCATAACGTCATCGTTGGACAGTGGACGCTGTCGGCCGGTGTGCTGGCCAATATGAACACCGCCCTCGACACCCATTGGAGATTCTATCCTGGAGTGGATGCTGCCTGGCACGGCCGAAGGGGATGGGCACTTTATGCCTCGTGGAATATGGCCATGCGTATGCCCACCTTTACCGACCTTTACTATAGCGGAACAGGCATTGAAGGCACGCGCGACCTGAATCCCGAACGTACGCACGACATCAGTCTGAAGACCGCATACGTCCGCGGGGCATGGTCGGCCGATGCCGGCCTCTTCTACAGCCACAAGACCGATATGATAGACTGGGTGGTCTATGCTGAGGAGTTTACCGCACCCGACGGTAGCGTGGCACCTTCCACGGAATGGACCTTCCGCAGTGGCAACTACACCATGGAGCACTACGGCATCAGAGCTAATGTAGCGTGGTTTCCCCAACAGTCGTGGGGAACGTCGTGCCCTATCCGAAAGGTGGCATTGCAATATGCGTGGACCGGTGAGGATATCAGTCGCAGCCGCGACATCCTTGCCAGCAAGTATGCCATGGAATATGTACGGCAAAAGTGGGTGGTGACTGCCGACGGCACCCTCTGGAACCATCAGTGCACAAATGCCGCAGACCGCAATGCCGACTGGCGTTCGGGACGTCTGGCACTGGCCCTTTCCTATCGTTGGACCGACCGCACAGGAAGCGGCAACCGTAGTTACGGCATACTGGATGCCCGACTCTCGTGGGAAGGGAAACGCTTCACCCTCTATGCCGATGCCGACAATGTGCTCGACACACACTATGCAGACTTTTCATATATCCCGCAGCCTGGTATTTGGGTTACAGGCGGATTTAGCCTGAAATTCTGAGTTTCAAGGCGGGGAACGTTTCGCTAAGCGGGAGGAAAGGCTAAGTTTACCTAGATCATCCCGAGCGGCATAAATGAAGGTAGCAATACCCCCCAGTCCGGAAGGCGTTCCCTCCCGCGTTTTCCGGACTCTTTTTTTTCGTAATACGGAACAATATATGCCTCTATTTTGCGTTTTAGGGGGTATGCAACGGATTATGAGCTCCGTCTGACACCCATAAAGACAATTAGAAAACAAAACATAAAACCATGGGAAAATACTTTGGAACCGATGGCTTCCGCGGTGAAGCCAATGTGACGTTGACCGCCAAACACGCTTTTAAAATCGGACGCTTCCTGGGATGGTACTACTGCTCGCGCCGTAACGATGGCAATCGGGCACGCATTGTCATCGGTAAGGATACCCGCCGCTCCTCCTATATGTTGGAATATGCCCTTGCAGCCGGCATCACTTCGTCCGGTGCTGACGCCTACCTGCTACACGTTACCACCACACCTTCTGTGGCATTCGTGACGAAACACGACGGATTCGATTGCGGAATCATGATTTCGGCAAGCCATAACCCGTTCTACGACAACGGCATCAAGCTCCTGAATGACCAGGGCGAAAAGATGGATGACGAGACCATTGCCCGTGTAGAGGAGTTTCTTGACGGTAAGTCCGGAATTCCTCCCTATGCCGTACGTGAGGACATCGGAAAGACCATCGACTTTGTCGAAGGCCGCAACCGCTATGTAGGGTATCTCATCTCGCTCGGACGTTTCTCGTTCCGGGGCAAGCATGTCGCACTTGACTGTGCCAACGGCAGCGCATGGAGCATTGCACCGTCGGTGTTCCGCGCCCTCGGAGCGAAGGTTAGTGTTATCAATGCCGAGCCCGACGGAACGAACATCAACCGTGGTGCCGGTAGCACGCACATCGAAGGTCTGCAGCGCTTTGTCGTGGAGAACCATTGCGATGTGGGCTTTGCCTACGATGGCGATGCCGATCGTTGCCTGTGTGTGGACGAGCACGGTGCGGTCGTAGACGGTGACAAAATCATGTACATTTATGCCCGCTATCTGCAGGAACGCGGCAAACTGGTGAACAATACCGTGGTTGCAACCGTCATGTCGAATCTCGGACTTTTCAAGGCTCTCGACCAACTTGGAATCGGCTATGCCAAGACCGCAGTTGGCGACAAGAATGTCTACGAATATATGGCAGCCCACCACAACAACATCGGAGGGGAGCAGTCGGGGCATATCATCTTTTCGAAATACGCTTCCACCGGCGATGGCGTCCTTACCAGTCTGAAGATGATGGAGGTGATGATGGCGCGCGAGAAAACTTTGTCAGAACTTGCTGCTCCCGTGACGATATACCCTCAGGTGCTTGAAAATGTACGTGTTACCGACAAGGGCATGGTGATGACGGCACCATTGGTGAAGCAGGCTGTGGAGCATGCCGAAGCCCTGTTGCAGGACAGTGGCCGGATGCTTGTACGCGAGTCCGGTACCGAACCTCTGATACGTGTCATGGCAGAAGCTGCCGATGAGGAGACCTGCCGCAAGTGTATCCGCATAGTGGTCGACGCCATCGATGCCTGCGGATTTAGGGCCGAGTGAGTGAACTACGCCATTTTGATGCTTACAACATCCAGTCGGGAGGAAGGTCGAGTGCTTTCCTTCCGGCTGTTTTTTATGATGGATTCCATATTTATGGAATACCCCTACAGATTTTTCTTGTCCCGGATTTCTGTTGCCACCGATGTCGGCTGCCGTAATGCCACCTGCAGAAACTGATTTCAGGACAATCCCTGGACAAACTGTCGCAATCTTAACAATTTTTGTGAGGCCAGCCTCAAACGGAGGAAGAAAAAAGGCCGTGAAACTTCGTTGTTTCACGAATTTTCCATAAATTTGCAGCGCAAACGGCTGTGAGTCTTTTTAAATGTTTGCGCGTGCGCGAAGAAACGCACCTTTTCGAACCGAAGACCGCACACCTAAAATTCACACAAAGTTTATGGGAAAAACCATTGCCATCGCCAATCAGAAAGGCGGAGTGGGAAAGACCACTACTGCCATGAACCTCTCGGCCTCGCTTGCCATTCTCGGAAAAAAAGTGCTGCTGGTCGACTGTGACCCTCAGGCCAATGCCTCAAGCGGTATTGGTGTGGACACAGGAAAGGTCGATTGTTCTGTATACGAAGCCATGGTAGGTCTTAAGGATATCCGTGAGGCTGTATACACCACGGAAATCGACAACCTTGATGTCGTGCCTTCGAATGTCAATCTTTCCGGTGCCGACATCGAGCTTATGCAGTTCGAAAAGCGTGAATACAAGACGCGGAAGATGCTCGAAACCATCAAGCCCGACTACGATTTCATCATCATCGACTGCTCGCCCTCGCTCGGTCTCATAACGGTGAATGCCCTTACGGCGGCCGATTCTGTAATCATTCCCGTGCAGTGCGAATATTTCGCTTTGGAAGGTATCAGCCAGCTGCTCAACACCATACGCATGATTAAGAAGAGGCTGAATCCCGCTTTGGAAATTGAAGGTTTTCTCCTTACGATGTATGACCGCCGCCTGCGTCTGGCCAACCAGATTTATGACGAGGTGAAGCGGCATTTCCAGGAACTGGTGTTCAGAACCGTTATTCAGCGTAACGTCAAGCTCTCGGAGGCTCCGTCCCACGGTCTGCCCGCAATCCTCTACGATGAGGAAAGCATCGGGTCCATCAACCATCTTTCCTTGGCCAGGGAAATCATTTCCAAGAATTCGCGGCCGGAGGCACAGGCATAAGTTTCGATTTGAGATTCATCCCCCCGTCGGACACGGAAAAGCCGTTGCTGCATCAAACGTGCACGCATCGCCCCTCCCCCAGACTTTATCCATATCCCCCAAGTTTTAGCACATGGCAACAAACAAGAAATACGCGCTCGGGCGTGGACTCGATGCGCTGATATCGACCGGTGAGGTGCATACCAGCGGCTCGTCGAGCATCAACGAGGTGCCTCTGGCAGACATTAAGGCCAACCCCAACCAGCCCCGTCGGGAATTTGATGCCGAGGCAATGGAGGAACTTGCCGAAAGCATACGTCAGATTGGTATCATACAGCCCATCACCCTGCGGAAGATGGACGATGGGACGTATCAGATTATTGCCGGAGAACGGCGCTGGAGAGCCAGCCAAATGGCCGGACTGGAAACTGTGCCCGCATACATCCGGACTGCCGATGATGAGAAAATGATGCAGATGGCCCTCGTGGAGAATATACAGCGCGAGGACCTCAATGCCATAGAGATTGCCCTGGCTTACCAGAACCTGCTCGAACAGTATGGCCTCACGCAGGACGCACTGTCCGAAAAAGTGGGGAAGAAGCGTACCACTATTGCCAATTATCTGCGTCTGCTCAAACTTCCTGCACAGGTGCAGATGGCCATTCAGAAGCGCGAAATGGACCAAGGTCATGCCAGGGCGTTGCTGGGACTTGAACAGCCCTCTATGCAGGTGAAACTGTTCAACGAAATCCAGCAGAAAGGATATTCCGTACGCAAGGTCGAAGAGATGGTAAAGGCCATTAACTCCGGAGAAACTGTGGTCAGCGGCGGAAAGCGTTTCAAAGACCGTAAAAAGACACTGCCCGAGGAGTTCATCCCTCTTCGCGACAGGCTTTCCGACTTCTTCAAGACCAAGGTGCAGATGACGTGCTCCAACGAGGGCAAGGGAAATATCAGCATAGCCTTTACATCGGAAGAAGAACTGGAACGTATTGTGGCGCTCTTCGACAAACTGCGCTGAACGGGGCACGGAGTGCCTGTGTATAACTGATGGGGTGCAGTCTTCTCCCTGAAATGAAAGCGATGGTGCGTCTTTCCCAAAGACCTTATTCCTTTGCGGTCGCATATGTGTATATCCGCAAAACAAACAGAAAAACTTGAAAACCATACTGCTTAACATATTTACCCGAAACCTGGTGCTGCTGTTCTTCATGATGGCAGCGCCTTGTGGTGTTTGGGGAATGGAACCTCTGGCGAATGACAGTCTGTCGGAAAATACAGCCGACGTTGCCCTCGCTGCAGACAGTGCTGCCATGAGGGCCCTTTCTGTGGCAAACACTGTGGCGATGTACGCTGATACCCTGCTGGCGGACCGCGATTCGGTGATGCGTGCAAACGAAGACAGTCTGCAGATGCCTGCAAAACTCGCCCTCACCGAGGCCGACCATCGTATGCTGAAAGCCAAACGCGAGAACAAACTGTTCGTCCCCGACCCCAACCGCGCATTGTGGCTTTCGCTTGTGTTTCCAGGCGGTGGACAAATTTACAACCGGAAATACTGGAAACTCCCCATCTTCTACGGCGGATTCTTGGGATGCTTCTATGCCTTTACGTGGAACCAGCAGATGTACATGGACTATTCGCAGGCTTATCTCGACATCATGGATGACAATCCTGATACGAACAGTTATCTGGACATGTTCCCCCCAAGTTACGACATCGACAACAATGTGGAACGTTTCAAGACGGTTTTCAAGAACCGTAAGGACCGTTTCCGCCGTTGGCGCGACCTTTCGGCCTTCTGTTTCGTGGGCGTATACCTACTTTCCGTTGTCGATGCATATGTCGACGCCCACCTTTCGGCCTTCGACATCTCCGACGACCTTTCGCTCCAGCTTTCGCCCACTGCCGTCGGAACTCCCGGTTCCGGAAATACCGGCTATGGACTTGGTGCCACACTGACTTTCTGACTCCCTTTCATTTCTATGCCGTTTATCGGAATAGCAGGAGGAAATCTTATTGCTGAAAACAATGAAAAACACGGCAACGATGCCATCGTTCTGCCGACAATGAATCCAATATAATATAATGAAAAAAGTACTTTATATGGCTCTTTCCCTGTCGCTCGCTACGGCAGGTCTGGGCACTGCTGCACATTTTTCGCCCGATGTGGCCGTTGACAGCATGACAGCGGTAAACGATACCATCCTTGAAGAGGATGTAGAAGAAGACCTTGAAACCCTTGACGATGAAGATGCGGACGACGAGTTCGGAGATTTTGGTGAGGACGTTGAGGAAGGTGCGGAGAAGGGCGACTCCCCCGTGGTGCACAGCAATGCCCCGGAAGTCGTTCCCGACTCTACCGACACAGGAATAGAACTCACCGAAGGCATGATGGTTGATGTGGACAGCCAACTCAAGGAGTGGAACGCCGAGAAATATCTGAGTTTCGACACCACTCGCACCGCTACTCCTGCCGTGGATGTAGAAGCCACGGAATACGAACGCCGCCTGCGCCGTTTGCCATGCATTATCGAAATGCCATACAATGATGTCGTCCGTAAGTACATCGACCAGTATACCGGCCGTCTGAGCCGTTCCGTAAGCTATATGCTCGGAGCACAGAACTTTTATATCCCCATCTTCGAAGAGGCACTCGAAATTGAAGGCTGCCCGTTGGAACTGAAATATCTGCCCGTTATTGAAAGTGCACTCGACCCGTTGGCTACAAGCCGTGTGGGTGCAGTCGGACTCTGGCAGTTCATGATACATACCGGCAAACAGTACGGGCTCCAGGTGAACTCGCTTGTCGATGAGCGCCGCGACCCCATAAAGTCGAGTAGGGCAGCGGCGGCATACCTAAAGAATCTCTATACACAGTTCGGGGACTGGACATTGGCGCTTGCAGCATATAACTGCGGTCCGAACAATGTGAACAAGGCCATACAACGTGCGGGAGGAAGCACCAAGGACTATTGGCAAATCTATCCTTATCTGCCACGCGAAACCCGTGGATACGTACCCGCGTTCATTGCTGCCAACTATGTAATGAACAACTATTGCCTACATGGCATCGTCCCCATGCAGACAAAGATGCACATCGACACCGACACCATCATGCTGAACCGTGACCTTCATTTGCAGCAGGTGGCAGAACTCTGCGACGTGGAGCTCAACGCGCTGAAGGCGCTGAATCCGCAGTACCGCCAGGACATTGTGCCGGGATATTGGAATCCCTGTGCCCTGCGCCTGCCCACCTCTGCGGTTTCCCGCTTTATGGAAATGGGCGACAGCGTCTATAGCTATCGTGCTGCCGAACTGCTTCCTCGCCGTTCGAATGTGGCCGTCAACGACCAGTATGTGCCTGTCGTACGGTCTGGGAACGGAGGTCAGACGGCTTCAAGGAGCAAGTATAGCAAGAGCCGCAGCAAACGTTCGCGCAGTTCGGCACGCACCGTAACCATCCGGAAGGGTGATACACTGGGAGCCATTGCACGACGCAACGGCACGACCGTGGCGAAACTCAAACGTCTGAACGGCATTTCCGGGTCAAATATCCGTGCTGGAAAGAAAATCCGTGTCAGATGACATACCATATAGGTGGGTTCTATAGTTTTCCGTACGTGCCCGACTTTCCCTTTTGGCAGGGAGCGAGGGCGACAGACAGACGGAATAGTTATAGTACCCACCTATATGTGCTTTTGGCGGTCATCCCGGAAAATCCCCTTCGGGGGAAGATACTCCCCCCCTAACCGTTATGGGATGTTCTATAAATTAGCTTGAGACAGTTTTCGAACTATCGCACAGTAGATTTCTGTCCTGCAAACACGCGCATAGCGGGCTATGTAAGTGTTTAAAGGATAGAAATATACAAGCGAGAGTATGAAAAGCTCTGGAGCAGCGAGCGGAGAGGCTAAGTTTACTTAGACTATCCCGAGTCGCGACAGAGCAAGGCGAAGCCAAGTGGCCAAGCATAAGAACACTTCCGAAATGAACATAAAACTAATTTATAGAACATCCCTTATATCATTTACAAATGTCACCGACGGAGCAACGCCGTTCCGCCATATTTCTAAAACCATGGAAAAGAAGATGACCACAGCGCAGGAACAGCGCGAAGAGAAGATGATACAGGAGGCGTTCGAGAAGTTGAAGGAAGGCTATATGTCGTCGAACCATCGTGGCAAGATAGCACTCATCACCCGAGCTTTCAACTTCGCGAAAGCTGCACACCGAGGGGTGCGTCGTCGTAGCGGAGAACCGTACATCATGCATCCCCTGGCTGTAGCACGCATCTGCAGTGAGGAAATCGGACTTGGCAGCACCACCATCTGTGCGGCGTTGCTCCACGATGTCGTTGAAGATACCGAATACAACCGCAACGACATCGCCAACATCTTCGGGGAGAAAATCGCCAATATCGTAGAGGGTGTTACCAAGGTGGAGAGCGGCATCTTTGCCGACAAGGGAAGTTCACAGGCCGAAACCTTCAAGAAAATCCTGCTCACCATGAGCGATGACATCCGTGTCATCCTCGTCAAGATTGCCGACCGCCTTCATAATATGCGAACATTGGCATCCATGCCGCAACGCAAGCAGATGAAAATCGTGGGCGAAACGCTCTTCATCTATGCCCCGCTTGCCGACAGACTTGGACTGAACCGCATCAAGACGGAACTCGAAAACCTCTCCTTCAGGTACGAACATCCCGAGGAATACAAGATGGTGAACGACAAACTCCATGAGTCGAAAATGGAGCGTGATGATGCCATCCGCGACTTTACGCCTGCCATCTGCCAGGCTCTTGATGCCATGGGGGTGACATACACCCTGAAGGCCAGGGTGAAAAGCCCTTTCTCCATCTGGCAGAAAATGGTGCGCAAGAAAGTACCCTTTGAGGAGGTGTTCGACATTCTTGCCGTACGCATCATCTTCACGCCGAAGGACCGTAAGCAGGAGATTGCGGAATGCTATGCCATCTATGCGGCACTCACGCAGATCTACACCCCTCATCCTACCCGTTTCCGCGACTGGCTGGCGGTGCCAAAGGCCAATGGCTACCAGGCGTTGCACAATACCTTCATGTCGAAACAGGGAGAATGGATAGAGGTGCAGATACGCAGCGACCGCATGGACGACATCGCCGAACAGGGATTTGCCGCACACTGGAAATACAAGGACCAGGGGGCGGGATACGACGAGAATGAACTTGACTCATGGGTGAACAGCATCAAGCAGATTCTCGACGACCCACAGCCTGACACCCTGGATCTGCTCGACACCATCAAACTCAATCTTTTCGTTTCCGAAATCAACGTCTTCTCGCCCAAAGGCGACATCGTTACCTTACCGCAGGGGGCAAGCGTTCTCGACTTTGCCTTTGCCATTCACTCCTTCGTCGGCAGCCACTGCCTCAGTGCAAAGGTCAACCACCACCTTGTGCCCCTCTCGTACCGGTTGCAGAGCGGCGACCAGGTGCAGATTATAACCGGAAACGAGAACAACATCATTCCCGAATGGCTCGGATATGTCACCACTGCGAAGGCAAAAGGGAAAATATCGGCTTTCCTACGAAGGATAGACCGTGAGAAACAGCGTGAGGGAGAGCAGATTGTGGCCGACTTCCTGCGTAGTCACGACTACGACCCCAATACCTCGCACATCAACAAGCTCTATGCCTTCCATCATTTTACACGTCCCGACGAACTTTATCTTTCTGTAGGAAAAGGGAAAATCGTGCTGGGAGATGCGGACCTGAACATGCTCAAGGGTAAGAAGACGAAGGTGCGCAGCAAGGGATGGCGCAGGTATGTGCCGTTCATCAAACCAAAGGTGAACGAGACCATCCGCATGGAGGGTAACATTCAGGATTTCGCAAGAGCCCTGAACCGTTCGCAGACCCTCCTCCTCGACGAGAACTCTCTGCCCAAATGCGTGGTCTGCAGCCACTGCCGTCCTATTCCCGGGGATGAGGTGTTCGGATACATCAATCAGAAAGAGGAACTAGAAATACATCGTCGCGACTGCGAACATGCGCTGAAGTTCAAGACCAGTTTCGGACAGAACATCGTGGCAGTAGACTGGGACATGCACCGCAAGATGACCTTCGACTCCTATATTTATATAGAAGGCCGCGATGCAAAGGGAGTGCTGCAGAACATTTCAAATGTGCTCATCACCTTCCAGAGCCTTGACCTGAAAGGAATTGAAATCCGGGCGAAGGACGGTATCTTCCAGGGTGAACTGTGCATCGGAGTCTACGATGCACAGGACGTCCAAAATGTCTGTGCACACCTGCAACAGATAGAACAGGTGACGCGTGCCGTCCGGAAGGACTGACGGTCTGCACCCGTCTGATGCCTGTGCCGACAGGAGACTTTGGATGTTCCTGCAAATGCTGCTTCGGAAGTGGCAAAACATCGGACTTCTTTGAGCAAAAGTACGGAGGTTTTGCCTCAAAAGTACGGAGGTTTTATGTAAAGAAGTCCGATGTTTTCAATTCCCGGAACAATCTCCCTAAAAAAAGTTTTTGCGTTTTTCTCCTACATTCCTACACCAGTCAGGGGAAATCACCTTTGTGTATTGATGATTTCCGGGTGTAGGATGGGGTGTAGGATTCCCCTGCGGGTGTAGGATTAACCTACATTTTCTGCAATTTTGTGCCGTTTCTGCTGACAGATATTAGCAAAATGCCGCATCATTTTGCAAAATGCTTCGAAAAAAATACGGTGTTTGCGGAATAAATGAAAGTTTTCTGTTCTTTATTTCTGCGTTTTTCTGTGCTGTTTTCGGCATATTTTCATAGGGCAATGCAGCGGAAAATCCGAAAAAAATGCGAATATAAGCAGATTCCAGGCCAATTTTCCGCTCGGATATGGTACACTTCTGTGCTGTTCCGTAGACTCTTCTACAGAAGTCCAGGCTGCTTGAAAACCACCTTTTTGTATTCTGAATGGGCAAAAAACATGCATTTTGTACAGATTTGTTGATATTTGTACTTTGCAATTGAAAACTTCTTTGTAATTTTGCCTCGAATAAGGGCCATTATCGCCGCAGACGTGTGCCCTTACACCATTTTGTACTTTCTGTGACCCAAGGATTCACCCCCTCTCCACAGACACCCCCAGGTAAAAATCAAACCATAAAAATACTTCCCTATGGATTCATTTGGAGGCGACAACAGTCACACCACTTTTCAAACAAACAAAGCAAGTATCATGGAGTCGTTCTTCCAGTCGCACTCCTATCAGATTGAGCACGTCAGCGTTCCTGTACGCCGTGCACTGATGGACAATGTCGATTGGAGCTACCGGCTCATTGGTATCCGAGGCCCCCGTGGCGTCGGAAGAACGTCATTCCTGTTGCAGTACGCCAAGGAAAATTTCCAGACACGTCTGCGTCAGTGCCTCTACATCAACATGAACTCGTTCTATTTCCAAGGACGGAAACTTGTTGACTTCGCAGGAGACTTCGTAAAGTCCGGAGGCCAGATCCTCCTGGTTGACCAAGCCTTCAAAATCCCCAATTGGCGCGAGCAACTCATTGAGTGCTACGAAAAGTATCCTTACCTCCGAATCGTCTACACCACCACTTCTGTACGTGGAGGCGAAAACGACCATACCGAACTTAACACCATCTCGCGGCAGTATTGGCTTCACGGCTTCTCTTTCCGTGAGTATGTCAACCTGCAGACCGGCGAGAACTTCCGTGCCTATACCCTCAAGGAACTCCTTGAGGACCACAAGAACATCGCCAAGCAAATCCGGCAGAAGGTGAACCCGATGGAGCACTTCAACAACTACATCCATCATGGCTACTACCCCTTCTTCCTCGAAGGACGTAATTTCACCGAGGCACTGCTCAAGGCCATGAACATGATGATTGAGGTGGATATCCTCTTCATCAAGCAGATAGAACTTAAATATCTTGAGAAAATCAAAAAACTGCTCTATCTCCTTGCCATCAGCGAGTCGCCCGCTCCCAACGTGAGCCGTCTGGCCGAGGAAATCGGCACATCGCGCGCCACGGTGATGAACTACCTCAAGTACCTGGAGGAGGCACGTCTCATCAACCTTATCTACAAGGAAGGCGAGCAGTTCCCCAAGAAGCCTGCCGCCGTGCTCCTGCACAACACCAACCTCATCTACTCCATCTACTGCCCCTACGTCAACGAGCAGCAGACCATGGAGACCTTCTTCGTCAACTCCCTCTGGCGTCACCATACTGTCAACAAGGGCAAGCGCGAAGGTACCTATCGTGTGAACGGCAATGTCGACATCTGCGTATGCGACCGCTACAAGCGTGTGAAGACGGATGCCGGAACCGTAGTGGCACGCTACAATACCGACCTCGGACGTGCCGACAACGAAATTCCTCTCTGGCTCTTCGGATTCCTCTTCTGACACTCAGAAGAAGCAAAAGGTCAGGATTCCGGGAACAGCGGAGAAAATACCCCTCCCCTTATCAGTACAAACTTTTATAGGGATGTTCTATAAATTAGCTTGAGACAGTTTTCGAGCTATCGCGCAGTAGATTTCTGTCCTGCGAACACGCGCAAAGCGGGCTATGTAAGTGTTTAAAGGAAAGAAAGATACAAGTGAGAGCTTAAAAAGTGGCCAAGCATAAGAACACTCCCTAATTGAATAATAAACTAATTTATAGAACACCCCTATAATAAATAACGGCGGCATCCGTGATCCATGGCTTGAAAACAGCCCCGGACGGGGATGCCTCCTTAAATAATTTTCTTAATAACAAGTTATGGCTAAGAAATTTATTACCTGCGATGGTAACCAGGCCGCTGCGCATATCGCCTATATGTTCAGCGAGGTGGCAGCCATCTACCCCATCACTCCCTCTTCGACAATGGCAGAATACGTTGACGAGTGGGCTGCTCAAGGTCGTAAGAACATGTTTGGCGAAACGGTCCTTGTACAGGAAATGCAGTCGGAAGGCGGAGCAGCCGGTGCCGTTCACGGTTCTCTTCAGGCAGGTGCCCTCACCACCACCTTCACCGCCTCACAGGGCTTGCTTCTCATGATTCCCAACATGTACAAGATAGCAGGTGAATTCCTTCCCTGCGTATTCCATGTTTCTGCACGTACGCTTGCCAGCCACAGCCTCTGCATCTTCGGCGACCATCAGGACGTCATGTCTACCCGCCAGACCGGTTTCGCCATGCTGGCCGAAGGTAGCGTTCAGGAGGTTATGGACCTCGCAGGTGTGGCACACCTCGCAGCCATCAAGAGCCGTGTGCCTTTCGTTAACTTCTTCGACGGATTCCGTACTTCTCACGAAATCCAGAAGATTGAGATGCTCGAGACCGAGCAGCTCTCTCCGCTGGTTGACCAGGAAGCACTTGCTGCATTCCGTCAGCGTGCCCTCACCCCCGAACGTCCCGTTGCACGCGGTATGGCAGAGAACCCCGACACATTCTTCGCTCATCGCGAAAGCTGCAATCCCTACTACGAGAGCGTTCCCGAGGTAGTCGAGGAGTATATGCACAAAATCAGCGAAATCACCGGTCGCCGTTACGAACTCTTCAGCTACTACGGTGCCGAGGATGCCGACCGTGTCATCGTGCTCATGGGTAGTGCTTCCGAGGCTGCACGCGAAGCCATCGACCATCTCACTGCACAGGGCGAAAAGGTTGGTCTCGTCAGCGTTCACCTCTACCGTCCCTTCAGCACCAAGCACCTCCTTGCCGCTGTCCCCAAGACCTGCAAGCGCATTGCCGTGCTCGACCGTACAAAGGAACCCGGTGCAAACGGAGAACCCCTTTATCTCGATGTCAAGGAAGCATTCTACGGACAGCCCGATGCTCCCCAGATTGTCGGCGGACGCTATGGCCTCGGCTCCAACGATACCACTCCCGCACAGATTCTCGCCGTTTACGAGAACCTTGCACTTCCCGAGCCCAAGAACCACTTCACCATCGGCATCGTCGACGATGTTACCTTCACCTCGCTCCCCAAGAAGGAAGAGATTGCCCTCGGTGGCGAAGGCATGTTCCAGGCCAAGTTCTACGGCCTCGGTGCCGACGGTACTGTAGGTGCCAACAAGAACTCCATCAAGATTATCGGTGAGACAACCGACAAGTATTGCCAGGCCTACTTCTCCTACGACTCTAAGAAGTCTGGAGGTTTCACCTGCTCCCACCTCCGTTTCGGTGACACGCCTATCCGTTCCACCTACCTTGTAACCACGCCTAACTTCGTGGCTTGCCACGTACAGGCTTACCTTCATATGTACGATGTCCTCCGTGGCATCCAGCAGGGTGGAACATTCCTGCTCAACACCATTTGGGAAGGCGAGGAACTTGCTGCCAACCTGCCCAACAATGTGAAGCGTGTCCTTGCCGAGAAGCAGGTGAAGTGCTACTATATCAACGCCACCAAGATTGCCCAGGAAATCGGACTCGGCAACCGTACGAACACCATCCTCCAAAGTGCATTCTTCCGCATTACCGGTGTGATTCCTGTAGAACAGGCCGTTGAGGAGATGAAGCACTTCATCGTGAAGTCCTACGGCAAGAAGGGACAGGATGTGGTCGACAAGAACTATGCTGCCGTCGACCGCGGCGGTGAATATCAGGAACTCGTCGTAGATCCTGCATGGGCACAGCTCCCCGCTGATGTGGCAGAGGCCAAGGACGAGCCCGAATTCATCACCAATGTCATGCGTCCCATCACCGCCCAGAACGGTGACCTCCTCCCCGTGAGCGCATTCAAGGGTATTGAAGATGGTACCTGGCCCCAGGGAACTGCGGCTTACGAAAAGCGCGGTGTTTCGGCATTCGTTCCTGTTTGGGAAGCTGAAAAGTGTATCCAGTGCAACAAGTGTGCTTTCGTTTGTCCTCACGCTTGCATCCGTCCTGTAGTCATGACCGACGAGGAAGCTGCCGGAATCAACGGTGCCACCATCGAAATGAAGGCCCCCGCAGCCATGAAGGGCATGAAGTTCCGTGTACAGGTTGGCGTGCTCGACTGTCTCGGTTGCGGCAACTGTGTGGACGTTTGTCCCGGAAATCCCAAACTTGGAGGCCCTGCCCTCAAGATGGTTCCCCTCGAAACCCAGCGTGCCGAAGCCGCAAACTGGGAACACGCTGTCAAGCATGTCACCAGCAAGCAACATCTTGTGGACATCAAGCAGAACCCCAAGAACAGCCAGTTCGCACAGCCCCTCTTCGAGTTCAGCGGTGCATGCTCCGGTTGTGGTGAGACTCCTTACGTCAAGCTCGTTTCCCAGCTCTTCGGTGACCGTCAGATGGTAGCCAACGCTACCGGATGCTCTTCCATCTATTCCGGTTCCATTCCTTCCACTCCCTACACCGTCAATGCCAAGGGTCAGGGTCCTGCATGGGCCAACTCTCTCTTCGAGGACTTCTGCGAGTTCGGTCTTGGTATGGTACTTGCCAACAAGAAGATGCGTGCACGCCTCTCGGCACTGCTCGAGCAGGTGGTAGCTTGCGAAGAAGCTCCTGCAGAGTACAAGGCTGCTGCACAGGCTTGGCTCGAAGGCAAGGACGATGCTGAGGCTTCGCGCGCTGCTGCCGAGGCGCTCAAGCCCTTCATTGCTGAGGGCAAGGCCAAGGGTTGTGAAACCTGCACGGCACTCGATGAACTCAGCCACTACCTCGTAAAGCGCAGCCAGTGGATTATCGGTGGTGACGGTGCATCCTACGACATCGGTTACGGTGGTCTCGACCACGTCATCGCCAGCGGTGAGGATGTCAACATCCTTGTGCTCGACACCGAGGTTTACTCCAACACTGGAGGCCAGAGCTCGAAGGCCACTCCTCTCGGCGCCATTGCCAAGTTCGCTGCAGCCGGAAAGCGCGTTCGCAAGAAGGACCTCGGCATGATTGCTACCAGCTATGGCTACGTCTATGTGGCTCAGGTGGCTATGGGTGCCGACCAGGCTCAGTGCCTCAAGGCCATCCGCGAGGCCGAGGCTTATCCCGGACCTTCGCTCATCATTGCCTATGCTCCTTGCATCAACCATGGTCTGAAGAAGGGCATGGGCAAGGCTCAGGCCGAGGAAGCTGCCGCTGTAGAGTGCGGTTACTGGCATCTCTGGCGCTACAATCCCGCCCTCGAGGACGAAGGCAAGAACCCCTTCACGCTCGACTCCAAGGAGCCCCAGTGGGACAAGTTCCAGGATTACCTCAACGGTGAGGTCCGCTTCCTTGCTGTCAAGAAGCAGTTCCCCAACGAAGCTCAGGAACTCTTCGACGCTTGTCAGGCAATGGCCAAGAAGCGCTACGACAGCTATGTACGTGCAAGCAAGATGGAATGGTAATGCAAATGCCGTCCGTTTCATCGGAGAGTGCCGGACTTTGATTGACGCTCTTCCGATGATTATACAATAGTTCATCCCTCCCCGTCGTAGAGAGATCTGACGATGGGGAGGGTTTTCTTTTTATTCCATTTTATTATTAGCTTGGATTTTATCCTTGGATTTCCCTCCATGGCTTAAAGAGGAAACGTTCTCTTCCTGTCTGTAGGGTGGAAGGGCCTTCATTAAATCCGGGACTATTAAGTTGCCTTATCAGTTTATTGCAGACTTTTCTATGAATCGTATTGCTTCGTTTCTCCTTCTGTGCTGTGCTTTTTTCCTGCACTTGTCCTCTGTTTCTGCCCAATTCCGTGTGGTCGATGCCGAAGACGGTGAACCCATAGCATGTGCCTATATCCTTTCGCCTCGGGGAAGCGTCCTTGAAATGACCGATTCCGAGGGCCGCGCCTCCGCACATCATGGCAAAGTAAGGGTGACTATGCTCTCCTATGAGTCGCAGACCGTCGATGCCGACAGCGTCCGAAACGGTGAAGTGCGGCTTAAACTTGTGGGATTCCCGTTGCACGAAGCCTCTACGGCTTCCACCGATTTCCTGAAGTTTTCCACAGCCTTCCGCGATGTCTTCCGCAACGACGGGCGTATTGTGCTCTACCGCGAGGGCATAGTTGACTATTATTACGACTTTGCGACCCATGAGATGTCGCGAAAAGTCCGAGGAGAGCGAAGGTTTGTCCACCCCGACCTTTTCAAAGTCGGGAAGAACAAGCCCAATCTTTATGATGACGAATACCTCAATCTCTGCCGGACTGTTTCCATTGAACATCCGGAAAAGATAGGTGAGCGCGGTGATACTACTATCTATAAGGGACGGGTATCGGGGTTCGCCGTGGACAGTGTGTCCGTCTGTATCCGCGACCCCAAGCATCATCTGTTTCGCGCCATCATCCGCCAGCACACCTGTCCGGCTCCCGTTTCGAAACTCGCCGACAAACTCCTCCGGTATCGTAAGGAGAAAGACGTCATCGACTGGATGTATTCCGATGAGGACCAGGCATGGAGCCACTTCATCGGTGCCCGCAGTTATCGCAGATGCCAACTTGGGAAGAAGCCCATCCTTGAAGAAAGCACCAGGGACGTTGTCGTGACCGACCGTTGTGTGATGTCTGCCGCAGAAATGAGAGATGATGCCAAACGCACAGAAAGGCTGACAGACTTCGTGCTTCCTGACAATATGCCCGATGTCGGCATCGACAACCTGGAGGAAGTTCTTGAGGGATTGGAGCGCAAGGAGTGATTGTGCATAGAGGGAGGCGGACCTCCATGCCCCCCCTTCCGATAGGGTGGGGGGGAGATGTCTTATGGCTCGGTCCGTCTTTCCTCCATTATTTCTGCCGATTACCGCCTTCGTAACGTGCAATTTGGCAACGAGTCAGCGGCTTGCGCCCAGTTTGCTGGCAAAAAACTTGTAGAAATGGAGGGAGAACCCTAAATTTGCGGTGAGAGGACTGCTGGTGTTTGCTTTTGGCTTTCCGACGGTCACATGCATCCCCCCTCCCCTCCGTTTAGTTAAATCATCTTTTGAAAAACATGCTCAAGAAAATTCTGTTTTCGGCATTTGCCCTTGCCGTTCTGTCAGCCAGTGCGCAGGATGCTCCTGCACCCATAGCCCCGCTTCCCAAGGACTATCAGGTTCGTTGGCAGAAGATGGAGACCTATGCCTTTGTGCATTATGGCCTCAATACTTTCTGCGACCGTGAGTGGGGGTATGGCGATACTGACCCGAAAATGTTCAATCCCACCCGTCAGGATGTGGACCAATGGGTGCGTACTTTCCGCGATGCCGGCATGAAGGGCGTTATTGTCGTGGCCAAACATCATGACGGTTTCACCATGTGGCCGTGCAATCTGACAGAATACAACATTACAAATTCTTCCTATGACGGTCCGAAGAATGCACAGGGAAAGGTCGACCTCCTGCAGGAAGTCCGCAGTGCCTGTGACAAGTACGGCCTTGAACTGGGCCTGTATCTGTCGCCTTGGGACCGCAACCATCCGGATTACGGCACTCCTGCCTATATAGACTATTATTATAAGCAGCTCGAGCAGATTCTGACGCGCTACGGCCGCCTCTTCGAAGTCTGGTTCGATGGTGCCAATGGCGGCGACGGATACTATGGCGGTGCCCGTGAAAGCCGTACCATCGACCGCCGTAACTACTACAATTTCCCGCGCATCAACGAGATTGTACACCATTGGCAGCCCAATGCCGTCATCTTCAGCGACGGCGGACCCGGGTGTCGTTGGGTGGGCAACGAGCGGGGTTTTGCCAGTGCCACCAACTGGGCCTTCTTGCGTGGAGCAGAAGTGTACCCTGGCTATCCCCATTATCGTGAACTGCAATACGGCCATGCCGACGGCGATACGTGGATTCCTTCGGAGTGCGATGTCAGCATCCGTCCAGGATGGTTCTATCATCCTGAAGAGGACAGCCGCGTGAAGACTCCCGAACAGCTTGCCGACCTCTACTACCGTTCCGTAGGGCACAACGGTACCTTCCTCCTCAACTTCCCCATTGACCGCGAAGGCCGTGTACATCCCGTGGACAGTGCCAATGCCATCAACTTCCATCGCCTCATTCAGCGCGAACTTTCCCACAACCTTCTCCGTCATGTTCCTGCCACCGTCAGCACTTGCCGCGGCGAACGTTTCAGCGGCACCATGCTCACCGATGGTGATTGGGACAGCTATTGGGCCACACCCGACGGCACGAACACCGGGACGGTGGAATTCCGCTTCGCACAGCCCCAGCGTGTCAACCGCCTGATGCTCCAGGAATACATCCCCCTTGGCCAGCGTGTACAGCGGTTCAGCGTACAGGCATTGGTAGGTAACAAGTGGACCGATGTCGACTGTGGTGAAGAGACTACTACCATCGGCTACAAGCGCATCCTGCGTTTCAAGACACTGGAGGCCAAAGCTCTCCGCATAAACTTCGAGGAAGCCCGCGGTCCCCTCTGCATCAACAACGTCGAAGCTTTCTACGGTGGTCCCGACAGCGACCGTGACGTCTGCGAAGCCAGCAAGGGAGAGTTCAAGAGCCTTTCCTTCAATATCCTCCGGAAGTCGGACAGGGAAGTCGTCATCGACTTGGGAGAGGAGCATGTTGTGCGGGCTTTCCATTATCTCCCCGACCAAAGCGAAAACAACAAGGGCCTTGTCCACCACTACGAACTCTGGACCTGCGATGCCGATGGCAAGCCGCTGAAGAAGCTCCGTGAGGGCGAATTCTCGAACATTCGCAATAATCCTATTCTCCAAAGCGTATTCTTTGCACCCACTCCGGCACGCTATCTCCTATTCAAGGCCGTGAAGATGGTCCGCGAAGGCGAAAGCGTGGAGTTCGCACGTCTTGGAGTTGAAGATATCTGATTTCAAGATTATCGGTCTGAAATACTCACGGAAAGGATTAGGGGTGCCCTTTTTACCGCCCGCAGACCGCAGTCGGTCAGGAAAGAGGGAATCCTTTCCGCTTCATTCTTGTTTTGTGGCACACACTCTATAATATGTATATGAAACGTTATCTTACCCTCGTGATTCTGCCTCTGCTGTTTGCTGTTTCCATGGCGGCACAGGGCGTGAAGTACTACGACGAGAGCATCGACCCTATGGCACAGATTGACGAAGCTGTGGCCAAGGCTGCCGCCGAAGGCAAGTATGTGGTTTGCCAGGTGGGCGGAAACTGGTGCAAATGGTGCCGGTGGTTCGCAAAGTTTATCACAGACGATGCAGAAATCAGCCAGACCATCAGCGACAATTTTGTCTATATCCATGTGAACTACGCCAGCGACAAGGACGAGCGTTCGCGCCAGGTCAACCAGCGTTTGCGCAATCCATCGCGTTTCGGATTTCCTGTGCTCGTCATCCTTGACGAAAAGGGCCAGGTCATCCATACCCAGCAGAGCGACTATCTTGAAGAAGGCCAGGGCTACAACCGTGAGCGTGTGCTGAAATTCTTCCAGAAGTGGACGCCCGAAGCCGTACGTACCGTAGTGCGTTAGTTCCAAGCGCAGAGCCTTTGCCCTCGGACTGCTATGATGTCCCTCCGAACAAACAGCCACAGCACCATCCACCGCTTGCCTGAATACCCTTTTGGCAGGTGGTGGATGGTGCTGTGGCTGTGCTGTTTCGTACCGTTTATTCCCATTTTGAGGGCGCAACATGCGGTCAGACTACCCAGTGAAGAGTATCCTTGGGAGAACTTCCTTGAGGAATATATGCGTTACGTCGACGCCCTCTCTGAAGACGGTGACGGAGTGACGCGCTACGATTGGCTCGAAGAGCTGGAGGAACTGCATCACCAGCGTCTCGACCTCAATGCGGTCAGTCGTGATGATCTGCTTCGCCTGCACTTCCTTAGCGAGGAAGTGGCTGATTCCATCATAGCCCGTCGTGAGAAATTGCGCGGTTTTTACGATATCGGCGACCTGATGACGGTCAGTGGTCTGAACTTCATGGACCGTGCATGGCTGTCGCTCTTCGTGGCCTTCGGTCCCTATACCGCCGTCCGCGACAGTGCAGATTCCGGTCTGCGCCCCGACGTCTACCGCCTCCCCGAATCCTCCGGGAACCGCTGGGTGGGCGGAAAACATACACTTGCTGCCCGCACCGACATTCCGCTCTATCGCCGTAGCGGATTCCGCGACTACAATTCCGAGAACTATCAGTCGAAGATGTTTCTCGGCCCCAACTTTTCCCATCGCCTCAAATACCGCTACGACTGGCAGCAACAGGTGAAATACGGTTTTACGCTCGACCAGGACGTGGGAGAGCGCATGATGGCATATGGTGCCCGTATGTGGGACTTTGGCAGTGCCTATTTCCAGTATCGTGCCGACAGCCGTCGACGTGCCGGAGGGCGGAGGTCCTACGTTCCCTATGAGGTGGTGGTCGGTGATTATCGCCTTGGCATGGGCGAGGGACTGGTGATGGGCGAGAGCGGATGGAGCAACTTCAACAGCCTGTTGTCTGGTGCCCGCACCTCCCGGGTGAGGTTAAGGCCGCACAGTGGCAGCGACGAAAGCCGTTTCCTGCGCGGAGGTGCCGCCATGGTCCGTTGGGGACGCAATGGCGAATGGAGCGCCATGGCCTTTGCCTCGTGGCGCGAGATGGACGGCAGCGTCAAGGGTGCCAAGGCAGAGAACGGTTACGACCCGTCGACAAGCGACACCATTACGGCATGGAAGACCGACGGCTTGCACCGTACAATCCAGGAAACCCGCCGCCGGCGCGTGGCGAACCAATTGCTCGCCGGTGCACGCGTGGCATATACCGCCACAGATTTCGCCATCGGCATCAATGCTGCCGGACTGAAGTATTCCCGTGTATATTGGCCCCAGGCGCAGCTTTATAACGATTTCCGCATGCGTGGCGACAAGGCCGCCGCACTGAGCATCGATTGGATGTTACGCCGTGGTCGGTGGTCCGTCACCGGTGAGGTCGCAGCCGACCCTGTGCAGAACGTCTGTCCGCAAAAGACGGATAAATTCCTGCAGACTCCCTATCGCAAGCGGTGTGCTCTGGCAGCCGTAGCCACCGTCAAGTGGGCGCCTGCATATGGATGGGCCCTCACACTCAGTGGACGCAGTCTGGCACGCGACTTTGTGACGCCCTATGGACGTGTCCTCCAAGCCGGAACCGGCACGCACAACGAGCAAGGTGTCGCCTTGGCACTGAAGGCCATGCCCGTTTCTTCGTTGCAGATGACCGCCTTTGCCGATTGGGCGTATCATCCCGAACCTACTTACAGCGCCCGTAAGCCTTCGCAGCAATTCCAGGGTATGGTGCAGACGACCTGGCTTTGGGACAACGGCATGCAGACCTCCTTGTCCTATAAGATTAAGGGGCAGGAGGCAAACGTCACCGGCATCGACGCTGAGCTACGGCTGATGGAGTGGAAGACGACGCAGCGTCTGCAGTTGCAGCATTCCATCGTCCGTACACGTTGGCAAATGGTGGTAGGAGCTGAAGGTGCGTTCTATCATACGCAAACCGGAAAAGGGCAGTCGCATCTTCCCTTGTCGCGGGGCGGACTGGTTTATGCCCGTGGGGGTGTTTCGTTGTGGAAATGTCTGCGTCTCACGGCCTTCCTTGCGGGTTTCCTGACCGACGACTACAGTGCACGATGCTATGTCTACTCTCCCCAACTTGAGGGGAGCATGGGCGTGAGTGCGTGTGCGGGAAAGGGAGTTGTTGCCGCCTTCGTGGCCGATTGCCAGGTGTGGCACGGATTGTCGCTGGCCGCCCGCCTTGGGATGTTGAAGTATTTCGACCGCGACGTCATCTCTTCCGGTGTCAACGCCATCGACGGGTCCGTCAAGAACGACGTGACGCTGGTCGCCAGATGGCAGTTTTAGTTTTGTTCGCTCTCCATCCTGTGCTCGGTGAAACGGTGATGGAGTGACAGAAAATCGCATGAAATTCCAACGTGTGGTGGAATTTCATGCGATTCTTGTTCTCTGGTTTTTCATTTCGTGAAGCAAGGGAACGAGGACAGGCAAAGGGGCATATGCCTTCAGTCCCATTGCAGCAAGGGCTCCCAGCGACTCCAGGCTTCGGAAAGTGCCGTCATGGAGGGCATGACCATCGCGGCGCCTTCGTCGGCGAGCACATCGTCGGCGAGCGGACCGGTGTTGGCAGCAATGGTGAATACTCCTGCCGCCACGCCGGCACGTACGCCCAATGGGGCGTTCTCCACCACGATGGCTTCCCATGGCCGCAACCTCATTTTGCCCAGCCCCTTCAGGTAGGGTTCGGGATGCGGTTTGCCGTGTTCCACGTCGCGCGAGGAGACAATGCGGTCTTCTTGGAATATGCCGGGAAAATTGCCGGACAGACGTCCGAGAAGGCTGGCCTGTCCGCTGCCCGTCACCACGCAGACCATCCGTCCCGAAGCCTTCACCTGCTGCAGCAACGCCTCTGCACCCGGCATCTTCGGAGCCTCGGGAAAGGCGTTGAAGGCCTGGCTCTTCAGGCTGTAGAGATGCTCCACCTCTTCGGGCGTGGTGTCGCGGTCCCACTGTCGGCGGGTGAGCCAGTTGATGGTGGAATGCCCGGTGCGGCCTTCGTTCATGTACACCTCCTCTTCTGTCATCCTGAGCCCGTAGGCATGCGCGGCGCTGGACCAAGCCTTGGCATGGTAAGGCATGGAATCGAAGAGCACGCCGTCCATGTCGAACATAATGCCGCGTACGGGAAGCCTTCCGCTGTCGGGATTGAAGCCGCAGGCACGGGCCTCGGCGGCATATTCGGGATGTTGGGACCAATAGAGGGAGATGGCGGACTGGAATGATTGCATAGATAAAAGCTTGCGGAAATATAGGGGCAGTAAAAGGAGTGTCAGAAAAAAGCACGTCCGCCGGAGAATCTTCAGTGTTTTCTCCGACGGACGTGGGGGCGGATGCCGGTGGCGGGGGTGCCTGAGCCCCCCTCCTTCAATCATGGCGAAGA
>SAMEA3663097__coassemble_454_pt1 | contig 31771 bp, 20 predicted proteins | sample SAMEA3663097__metabat2_low_PE_001 | metagenome-assembled genome bin SAMEA3663097 (sample SAMEA3663097) | pig gut metagenome | biome: pig gut; feature: pig-associated habitat; material: faeces | place: France | collected 2012 | reverse complement strand
GCACGAACGCGCCATGCAGATCATGCACTTCCGCCCTTGCCGTACAGAAGATGAGGAAGGGGAGTAAGTAGATCACACGGAGAATCACGGATGTCCACGGACGCCACGGATTAGATTATTTCGAGTCGTGACAGATTAAGACGAAGTCAAGCGACGACAAACCGAGAGTCATCAAGTTTACTTGAATGGCCGAGGTGCGAAGGATCAAGACGAAGTCAAGTTTACTGGTGTATCCCCCATTGGTTATCCGTGTAAGTGCCCATAGAACGCATACAGCGGAACGTTTTCCATCCATTCTTGATTGATGTATGGACATAGAGAGAGTCGCAGACCTTTCAGACCGTTGTTGTCTTTAACGAACTGTGCAAGCGACTTTGATCGGACGTTGGTAGATGCCTTGACCTCTATCGGCACAACCTTGCTATTATGCTGAATGACAAAGTCTATTTCGGCAGGAGTGCGGTCATTGCTCCAATAATAGGGTTTGATACCCATTGATACCAACTCTTGTGCTACAAATTGCTCAGCGAAGGCTCCTTTGAACTCCGTGAAAACCTTGTTGTCAATGAGCATATCTGTTGCTGTTGTTTCTGCCATACATCCTAACAGACCGCAATCGAGCAAAAACATCTTGAAGGCATCAGGCGAGGCATAGAACTTCAGCGGCATACGGGCCTCACTTATTTTGGGGATTCTGTGAACGATACCTGCATCCACAAGCCACTGTATGGCAAGTTCAAAGTCAGCGGCTCGCGCTCCTTTTCTTACAGCTCCATAGATAAACTTTTTGTTTTCCTTGACAAGTTGTGATGGTAGCGAATCAAGAACTTGTCCAATTCTTATGGCCTCTCTTTCGGTAGTATGTTTGGAAATGTCGCGCCGATAGGCTTCCATTATAGCCTGTTGCTCCCTTCTCACTTCTTTCAAGTCACCATGTTCCACAAATTTTGACACCGCATCAGGCATTCCTCCCACATAGTGATACTGCCGCAGCAGATGCTCAAGCTTATCCTTCATCATGTCGATTACCTTCCATTCACGTGAGCAAATGATGTCATTGAGTTCGTGATTACCCGTTGCTTCGAGGAATTCAGAGAAATTCAAGGGGTACATATTTAATATGTCCACCTTGCCTACGGGGAATGATTCTCCCCGCCTGAGCGTGATTCCAAGAAGGGAGCCAGCCACCATCACATGACATTCTGGAATCTTCTCATAGAAATATTTGAGCGAATGCAGTCCGCGCTCCACTTCCTGTATCTCATCGAGGATGACAAGAGTTTTGCCGGGTACAACCTTTTCTCCTGTAATTACCTGAATGGAAAGCAGAATGCGTTTCATGTCATAATCTGGTATGAACAATTCCTTAGCTCTTGGTTCATCGTCACAGTTTATGTATGCTACATTTTGGTATTCCTGCTTTCCGAAATGCCGCATTATCCATGTTTTTCCCACCTGTCTTGCACCCAAGATAATGAGAGGCTTGTGGTCTTTTCTGTTTTTCCAAGCAATTAATTCTTTGTATATCAGTCTGTTCATATTTAAAGATGTGGTATTTTGGGTGCAAAAATACATTTTTTCGATGATAAAAACGTGGAAAGAACACACTTTTTCGATGATAAAAACGTGGAAAAACCACACTTTTTCGATGATTCGACGGGGAAATATGGATGTTGGGGGGAGATTTGGGGCGGAGATGATCAAAGAAAACGCACAGGAACGTCCTCCGGTGGATGGAGGTTGTCCCTGTGCGTGGGGGGAGCGGGCTATTGCCCGATTATCATTTATTTATCCCAAATCTTGTTGGTTTATTCTGAGTAAACTCAGTCTTTGCTCTCACTTAACGAAAACCTTGAACTTTGTTCTTGGTTTTCTTCGTTCGGCATAGTCTGAGTCAGGACTCAGCTCTGCGCTCACTTCACGAAAACCTTGGAGACTGTACCGTCGGGCTTGCGGATGATGTTCACCTGTCCCTTTCGGGGTGCGGTGTAGCGTGCGCCGTTGGTGGAGAATACGTCGGTATCCGAAGCATTATCGGTGGTGATGTGATGGATGCCTACGGCTATCTGAGCGTTGCGAGCCTCATCGAGAAGGGCATTGAGGGCGTCGACGATGGGCTGCAGGCTCTCCGGTCCCTCACCCTTCAGGAGTTCTCCCGTGCGGTAAGCGTCTTCGAGGTTGTGTGCCCACTCTTCAATCTGCTTCAGGATATCTTCGAGCGGCTGGACGTAGTTGGCAGCCACATCCGGGCATTCCGTCTCGATGGTCTCCTTCGTGGTGTCGTAAACCTGTTTCACCTCTTCGAGTTGCGCGATGAGGTTTTCGTATGCCATTTCGTTTTCGGCGTTGCAGTTTTCGGCCTTCTTGAGGAGTTCCTCGATGTGCATCTTCACGAGTGCCAGATCGCTCCAGAACTTGGTGGAGAGTCGGTCCTGCTCGTAGGCGAGTGTGATTTCGTCCTTGAGGGCATCGATTTCGTGCTGAACGTTTTCGACGTCTTCAGCCACAATGTCCTGGATGTAGGGATAGAGGTCGGCAATCTGCAGGGCAGTGGCGTTGAGGGCTTCGGTAAGTGCGGCGATTTCCTGTGTGTAGTCGGCCAGCAGTGCAGCCTTTTCCTGGTACTGTTTCTCGGCATTGAGGGCCTCTTCGCGGATGGCGTCGAGCTCGTTGCTGAGGCTCTTGACGTCGAGACTGATGTCGGCAGCCTGTCCGCCCTGTGCCATGGCATCGTCGACGGTCTGCTGCATGGCGTTGAGAGCGTCGGCTATTGCCTCGAGGCGTGCGGCATAGTCGGAAGCGACATGGCTGCACTTGCTCTCAACATAAGCCTTGGTATCCTCGTACTTCGACCGTACGGCGGCGATGGTGGCGTTGAGGTCGGCAAAGGCCTTTTGGTTGTCGTCGTAGGCCTGCTGTGCCTTGCGTGCTTCGGAAAGGATGTTCTTGAGTTCCTTCTGTTCGGCGGTGAAGTCAAGCATATAGTCAGCGGTCAGCGTTCCCTGGGCGTATGCCTCCTTCAGGGCTTCGGCTTTGGCGTCGACACGGGTGCGTACGTCAGCGAGGCGTGCGGCGAAGTTTTCGGCGACGTTGGGGCATTCCTCTGCCACTGCGCTTTCCGTTTCGTCGATGTCGCTGCGCATGAGAGCTACCTGCTTCTCGAATGCGGCATAGAGTGCCTGATAGTCCTTCAGGGCCTGCTGTGCGGCTTTTGCATCGGCAACGGCAGCGTTGATTTCGGCCTTCAGACTTTCGGTGTCGACGGTGCTTTCGGCGGTGAGCGTGCCGGCGGCGTGGCGGGCGTCGAGGTCGTTGCGGAGTGCGTCGACCTTCTGCTTCAGTGCGTCGAGGCTCTGGGTAAAGTTGTCAGCGACATCGGGACATTCGGTGGCGATAACCTTCACGGCCTCCTGCAGCGAGGCGTCGAGGGCATCGATTTCGGCGCTGAGTGCGGTGTAAACCTTGTCGTTGACGAAGGCCTTCTGGGCCTCCTGTGCCTCGACGGCAATCTGGTGGAGTTCGGCCTTCGGGCTTTCGATGTCGAGGGTGTAGTCGGCAGTGAGGCTGCCCTTGTCGTGTGCCTCGTTCAGAGCCTGGAGCATGCCGGCTACGGCCTGGTTGAGGGCGTCGAAGCGTCCGTTGAACTGTTCGGCGACATCGGGACAGGTTGCAGCCACTTCCGTGCGGGTGGCGTTGATCTCGCTCTGCAGCAGTTGCAGGGCAGCGCTGAAGTTTGCGAATACCTTGTCGTTGACCGAAGCGTGCTGCAAATCCTCAGCCTTCGCGAGCAGCGCCTGAATGCCCTGGCGGAGGGTTTCGAAGTCGAAGGTGCTCTCTTCGGTGAGGGTTTCCTGACGGTAAGCCTCTTCAATCTGCTGTGCGACGCCGGAAATCTGCTGCTCAACCTGCTGGATATCAACGGCGAGTGAGGGAGCCACCTCGGCATAGTCGTTGGCGATGGTGGTCTTTGCAGTTTCGAGTTCGGCCTTCACGGCTTCTAGTTCCTTGGTAAGGACGGCATATTGTGCGGCGTTCACCTCGAACGTCTGCTGTGCTTGGCGTACGTTGGCGGCGAGGGTTTCGAGCGTTGCTGTCAGTGTGGCGGTGTCGACGGTGCTTTCGGCGGAGAGTTCGCCCTGCTGGTGCTGCTCGTCGAGCGTCTGCTGCAGTGCGTCGATGGCGGTGCTTACCTCTTCGAAACGTGTGGTGAAGCGTCCGTAAACGTCCTTGCATTCCCCTGCAAGTTCTGCAGTGAGGGTTTCGTATGCGGTGCGGAGTTCCTCAATCTGCTTCGAGAGGCGTGCATAGGCCTGGTCGTTGACGCTGGCCTTCTGTGCCGCGGTGGCTTCGGCCTTCATCTCTTCGAGGCGTGTGACGATGCGCTCGGTATCGTAGTCGGTGTCCGAAGTGAGTGCTCCGGCGGCATACTTGTTTTCGAGATCTTGCTGCCAGCCCTTGATCTCGCTGTTGATGCTGCCGAGTTCGCTGGTATAGTTGTTCCATACGTCCTTGCATTCGTGCGAGATGTAGTAGCAGACTTTTTGGTAGAACTCATTGGTATCGTCGAGCTTTTTCTTGAGGACGGCGTAGACCTGTGTACTGATGAACTGCTTCTCTTCGGCTTCGGCATCGGTCTTCAGCTGTGCGATGGCGTTGGTGAGTTCCTCGGTGTCGATGGTATCATCGGCGGTGAGGGTGCCTTCTTCGTGCTTGGTGTTGAGCTCGGTACGGAGGTTCTCAATCTGCTGCTGCAGGCCGTTGAGGGTCTCTTCAAAGTCGGCAGCCACGTCCTTGCAGTCGTTCTCGACGAATGCCTTGACCTCGTCGTATGCAGCCTGAAGTTCGTTGAGCTGTGCGGTGAGCGCATCATAGACGTCGGCGATGGCCTTGTCCTGTGCCGCCTTGGCGTCGGTCTTCAGGGTTTTGATGGCTTCATAGACGCTTTCGGTTTCGACGGTCGAATCGGTAGTGAGGGCGCCTTCTTCGTGCTTGGTGTTGAGGTCGGTGCGGAGGGCTTCAATCTGCTGCTGCAGTCCTTCGATAGTTTCGGTGAACTGTCCGGCCACGTCCTTGCATTCTTCATCCACAAACGTCTTTGCATCGTTGAGGGCAGTCTGGAGGGCTTCAATCTGCGCGGTGAGTTCGTCGAACATCTTGTCGTTGACGAAAGCCTTCTCTGCGGCTTCGGCATCGGTCTTCAGCTGTGCGATGGCAGCGGTGAGCTCCTTAGTGTCGATGGTGTAATCGGCGGTGAGGGTGCCTTCGTCGTGCTTGGTGTCGAGGTCGGTGCGGAGTGTTTCAATCTGCTGCTTGAGGCCGTCAATCGTTTCGCTGAACTGTCCGGCCACGTCTTTGCAGTCTTCATTGACGAATTTCTCGGCTTCATCATAGGCTTTCTGAAGTTCGTCGAGCTGTGCACTCAAGTTGGTATAAACTTGGTTGTTGATAAAAGCCTTTTCCTCGGCAGTGGCAGTGGTGACGAGTGCGGCGATGTCGCTCTTCAGACCTTCCACAGGTTCCATGATGCCCTGGATGTCGTTCTCGAGTGTGCCGTTGTTGTAGGCGTCATTGAGTGCTGTGCGCAGGTTGCTTATGGCCGTTTCGATGGTTGTGATGGCCTGCTGCATCGTCTCGGAATCCTTGGTGTTCGGTGCCACCTGTTCGATTTCGACCTTGGCATTGCTGAGGAGTTGTTCCAGTTCGTTAACCTGTGCGAGTGCGGGACTGAGTAGCGTGGCCTTGGTGTTGTCGACAGCGATGGTGATGACATTCTCGGGGAAGGAGAATGTTTCGTCGCCCGTAGAAGAAATCATGAAGTCGCGGAGCCTGATTTCAGCCGAAGGTGCAAGCCTGTCGTCGGCGATGACATCGAAGGAGAAGAGTACGCCCTCGTTGCCGTAAACGGCGGTGGTGGTGATGTCAGAGAGCACGAAGCGTCCGTTGTCGGGGTTGAAGGCTACGGAAGCGTTCTGCGGCAGGCGTTCGCCATACTTGAAGTCGTAGAGTCCGTTCGGCTTCTGTGCCACGGTAAGACCTTCGGGGAGTTCGATGCAACCCTCGATGCCATAGACGGGCACACCGTTGTCGAGGAGAAGACTGATGGTGTTATGTTCGTCGGCAGTGATGGTGATGGCCGAAACGTCGGTGCTGAAGAGTCCCACCTCGGGCGAAGCCAGCACGCTGAAGTTGTCCTGGTCGAAACGGCTGTTGTCGGTGTTGACGAGGTGGATGTTGCTGAAGTCCATCGTACCCTTGTGGGTGAAGGATGCATCGGCCTTCAGTGTAAGTTCCACGAGTGCACCGTCGTTTCCGAAGATGGGGTTCAGCGTTTTCGGGAAGACGGTGAGACGGTATTGTCCTTCCGTCTGTTTGGTAAGCGTGACGGCGTGAGCATCGCGGTCGATGCGTTCGGCGTTGGTCTGCCACTTCACCAGGGAAAGTCCGTCGGGTAGCGCGATGTCAGCCTGCAGACTGAGGATGTCGCCATCCTGGGTCAGGTTGACGGCAACCGTCTTCTCTTCACCGGGAAGAATGGTGAAGGGTGACATTCCCAGCGTGCCTTCCGCCATGGCCACACTGATGCTGCCCATCATGGCCATCATAAAGACGGAGCAACGTGCAGGAAAGTGCTGCAACGATGTGTATATATTCCTTTTCATGTGTGTGTTTGTGGGAAAGATAAGAAAGTAGAGGCGCAGCATGGCACGGAAAATGAGCCCGTGCTGCGCCCCCGAAAAGAAAGTGTTTACTTGATTATAACCTTCTTGGAAGTACCGTCATTGCCACGGATGATGTTTACACCGCGCTTCAGACCGTCCATCAGAATACCTCCGACGTTGTAGATCTTTTCCTTCACCTCTTCGGTCATGCTCACCGTACCCAGACCGGTAGCCTCGCCGGCAGGAGCCTGCAGGCTGTAGACATGGGCCATGGTGTCGGAGAAGAGGATGTTGGAGATTTCCACGCCTTCGCCGCTGTAGTTGTGGTCCACCTGTACGTCGAGCCAGAGGAGGGCGTCGCCGTTCTCGGCAAACGTGAGGCCTTCGAGCGAAGTGAGCACCACGCGGTGCAGGCCGTTCTCGAGCGCGTTGGTGTGTACTGCAAAGCCTTCGGCACCGGCACCTGCGGTGGTAGCGGAGAGGGTGATGCCTTCGGGCAGGCGGATATCCATCTGTGCACCGGCATAGAGGCGCGATGCGTCGACGGAGATAGCGATGCGCTGGTGTACACCCTCACCCTCGAAGCGCAGTGCAAGGGCATCGGCAGAGGGCGCGATGATGCTGCGTACGCGGCTGGGAGCGGCAACGGGCTGTACATCGTCGGTGCCGGTGATGATGCGTGCCACAGCGGTGAGGTCACCGATGTTCACTGCACCGTCGAAGTTGGCATCGGCAGCAGCCAGCAGACGTTCGGCGGTGATGAGCTCGGTACCGAGGGTGTGGCGCAGGATGGTGGTGTAGTCGTCGACAAGCACCTCCTCATCCTCGTTGACGTCGCCGATGAGGTAGCGGCTGGCCTCGATGAGCTCGCGATACTCCTTAACCTCGTCGAGGAGTTCCTTGCAGCGTTTGAAGACGGCAGGCACGCAGTCGCTGACGTATGCTTCCCACGATATGGATTTGGAGACCTCAAAGCCCCATTCGTTATAGAACTTATTTCCGTCAATGTCAGCGCTGATGGTTCCGCCGCCGGTGGTAGTACCCTTGCTCCCATCGTTAAAGTCACGCATTTTTATGTATGCATCGTTGATGCTGCTGTATTTCGCATTCACCTCGACCGTATTGATGTAGAGGTAACCTTCAAGTTCTTCCTTGGCTTCAGCAAGTTTGTCGTAGACATCCTGAACCCGCTCTGCAGCCTCGTAGTAGCTGTATGTGCGGTCGAGGTCGAGCAGCAGTGCCTCGTAACTAGGATAAAGTAGCGCTGCGTCCTCTGTGAGCATCACGCTGGGGTCGGTGGCATACTCTTTCCGGGCCTTGGTAAGGCGTTGCTGGTCGGCGTCGCTCCATACTGCGAAGCGGGTGTCGCTGACGAACCAGTCGTAGTGGCAGCTTTCTCCGTAACCCTGGAGTTTCTCGTTGAGGGCGATGTAGCGCGCTACGTAGCCGTCGAGTTCTTTCTGGAGGCGTGCGCATACGGCATCGTTGACATCGTAGGGTGCTTCGGCCTGTTCGATGGCCTCGGCCATGGTGGTGAGGCTGTTCTTCAGCTGTGTGAGGGTATTTTCGAGACTCTCGCTGTAGAAGAGCAGCGTTTCGGCCTCCCAGTATGTCTGAATCTTTCCGGCAGCCACGGCAGCCTTTTCAGCAGCAGCCTCGAGTTCGGCGGCGAAGCGCTGCTGCACGGGCTCGTGGCAGTTCTCGTCGAGGTTCTTCTTGTTGGCCTCGCAGAGATACTGCACATCATCGGCAAGGCTCGTAAGGTTGTCGTGGAGGGTAGCGATGAGGCTGGGGTTAAAGAGATTGGTAATCTCGTTGCGCGAAGCGGCAATCTTGCCTTCGAGAGCGATGAAGGCAGCGTGGATATCTTCCTTGCCATAAATGCTGCCAAGTTCGTCCTGATAGCCATTGATGACGTCTTCGTATTTTTGCTGATTCTGAGCGTCTACCACGCCGGCAGCCACAGCCTGGTTGTATTCGTAGCGGAGGTGCTTAATCTGGCTGTCGAGTTCCGTCCATTCGAGGGAGTTGGAGAGACCGTTCAGCTGCTCTGCATGATTCTTGCAAATATTCAGTTCGGCTTCGAAAACAGTGCGGTTGCTGTGTACCGTACCGTCGACTCTGCGGGCATCGATGGCTGCAATGATGCTATTGAGCGTGTTTTGGTACGTTTCGACATCGGGGTTGGTGATGATGTATGCATCGGCATATTCACGGGCGTCATCGATAATGTCCTGTATGCCATTGATAACACCCTGCAGTTCACCGTAGGCGGCTTCGCTGTCAATCTTGTTGCTCACCTGGTCCAAGAATTTTTTGAAACCGTTGTGTTGCATGAACAATTCATATTGATCCATTGCAGCCTTGAGACCTTCGTCGCTGAACATGTTGTTCTGAGCCATGGCCTCGTTACCGATTTCGATGAATCCGCCCTCTCCGCTGATGTACTGGTTGTAGGCATCTATGTAGCGTTGCAGGTAGTCGGTGTCGTCGCCCTCGGGAACAGAAACCGAAATGTCTTCCAACTGTCGGCGTGCGTTTTCGTTGTAAACCCCGAGTTCTCCCTCAACCACGCCGTACTCCTTCTGTGCGAGTGCCTCGCATTCGTCGAGAACGGACGCTCCGATGCCGCGGACTTTGGCGAGGAATCCGTTGGCAAGTTCTACGGCAAGTTCGCGATAGTTGTCTTCGAGCCAGTTTCTGCCTGTCTGGATATCGTGCTTTTCTTCGGCGAAAGCGTTGGCCTTCACCTCGTTGTGATAGCCTGCGATGGCGGCTTCGTTATCGCTGACAGCCTGTTCGGCAGCGTCGAGGGCATCTTTGAGGAGCTCCTTGGACGTATCGTTGAGCGCTTCGGTAGTGCTCTTGTAGATTTCGTTGATGTTGGTGGTATATCCTTCGGCAGTCTTGCGGAAATCCTCCTCGAGGTCGAAGGCAGCGGGTGTGCCCGTACCTTCAGCCGGTGAGGTGATGGCAAGAATGCCGTCGTATGCAGTCTGCTCTGCTGCCTGCAGGTCGCGGAAGAGTTCGCTGTAGTCGTAGAGCCTCTGCGTCTGGTTGGCTTTGATGACTTCGTCGAATTCAACCTGCAGTTCCTCGTCGGTAATGTTCTGGAACTTGGCGAGGCTGATGACGGCCTTGTTGAATGCATCACGGGCATCGCTGAGCGCTTCCTGGAAGGCCTGGTGACGGTCGGCATTGTCGGCAACGATGGCAGCAAGATATCCCGATGGGTCATCCCATTTGGCCTTGATATCGTTGATTTGGTTTTTGTAACCTTCGAAGGTGCTGACGTAGGCATCCTTTGCTGCATCCTCGCTGTAGACACCCTTGCCGAAGTTGTCTTCCACTTCTCCGACTTTTGCGTCGAAATCGGTCTTGATTTCGCGGAGCTGGTCGAGCCACTCCATAATCTTAGAGGACTGGTCCTCTCCGGAAAGTTTGTCGTAGACGGTGTTCCAGAGTGTCAGTGTCTCTGCTTCCTTTTCGAGCAGGCTGTTGTGGTTGTCCTCGTTAGCCTGTGCCAGGTCGCTGGTACCCTTAATGCTGGATTCAAGACTCGTGATTTCCGAAAGAAGTTCGGCCTTGCCGGTTGCGCAGGTGCGGGCGTCGTATGCCTGCTCAATCTTACCGTCGGTACCTTCCAAGGTCCCGAGCTGGGTGCGGTATCCGTCGAGCACGTCGAGGAAGTGCTGCTGGCCGGCGTTGACGGGAGTGGCAATGGCTGATACCTCCTGCTTTTCCGTTTCGATGAGGTCCCCACGCTCTGTGCCATCCTCGTTCAGTTTAGGATAGAAGGTATCCTTAACCTTTGTCTGGAGTTCGTTGTAGGCATCCCAGTTATCGGTAGAAGCCTTAGCAGCGTCTACAGCCTTTGTAACTTCAGCCGCGAATTCATCGTACTTCTTTTGCCAATCGCCGGTGACGACAGTTTCGTTCTGAAGGGCTTCGTTGAGACCTGCAGTGAGGGTTCTCCATTCATCCAGAAGTTTGGTTTCTTCGTTCTCGAATTCATCGCTTCTTCTGGGGTCCTTGTTGTAGCTGTCCTCAGCAAACTGTCCGGAAGTGGCAGTAAAGTCGTTGATTTTTTCAATCTTGCCCTTGAGCGTGTCGAAGTTGCCGGAAAAAGTATTGTACAGACTCTTGTTAGCCTGAACCTCTTCCTTGATTTTTTCGAGGTCGACGGAGCCAATCCAATCTTGGATTTTGTACAAGGTCTGCAACTGCCCGTTGAGCTTCTTCAGTTCATCGATGGCATTGTCTTTGGTGATGCTGGTGGCATCGACAATCTGCATACCCGTCAGGGTATTTTCGTAATCCTGCAGCTGCTGTGCGATGATGCTATATCTAAGGCCGTAGTCCTCGGCTTCGGTAGTAGAAATCGAGCCAAACTTATTCTGAAGGCTGTCACGCTGCTCTACAACCTGAGCCTTCAGCGCATTCACATCGTCCACCAGCTTCACAGCGGCCTCCAGTGCGCGGTTTTCGCTGTAGTTCTGAAGGTCCTGCTCGTAGCTGTCCTTGGTGGTATCGAGGACAGCAGGCTTCTGGGTAGCGGCCAGATTCTTCATGGCGTCAGCGTGGTCGTAGTCCTTCTTGACCAGTGCAGCCTCAAGACCGTTATTCAAGTCTGTAATGGTTTGCTCAGCCTCGGCCAAAGCCACTCTGTAGGTGGTGGTGCCGTCGGACATGGTGACATCAAGATTGTCAACGATGCCGCGGACTTTTTCCAAGGCGCTCTGCCAGTTCTTGAGTTTGTTCTGGACTGTGTTGTAGTTGTTGCGGGCAGTCTTGGCTTTCTTGTCATAGTTATCGATAGCCTTCTGGATATCGTTGAAGCGCTGCTGCTCTGCTGTGTTGTCCTTAAAGGCTACAGCCGTTCCATTGTTATAGGCAGCCTCGGCATCATTTGCAAGGTCGGTGATGTCTGAGCCGATGCCCTTGGAAACCGTCCAATAGTCGGCAGCCGCATAGGCTTCGTCGTTGGAAATATATCCGGCAACATTTTCATCGGCAGCGGTAAGACTGTTGCGAAGGTCTTCGATCTGGCCCAATAGTCCCTGCCAAGCATTGTAGTTTGACAAAGTAGCATCGGTATCTGCCTTCAGACTTCCAAGAAGGGTTTCTACCTCGATCTTTTTCTCAGACCAGTCGGGAAGGTCCTTGTCATCCAGCATTCCCTGTTTGAACATGCTGTCGATGTCATCAAGTTTACCCTGGATTTCAGTTATACGGCCATTGTAGTCCGTGTTTTTGATGGCCTCCAGACCGTTCTTTACGGTATTGAGTCTACCCTGGTAACTACGCTCGTAAAGATCCTGGTTACCGTTACCATCCAATTCATCATAGGCAGCGGTATAGGCAGCGAGACGGCCTGCATAGAGGTCGTAGTCTGCCTGCATCTTTGCTTGTGCATCCTGAACCTTCTGTATGTTTTCGGCCTTGTCGGTACGGGGGTCATTGTTCAGGATGAACTGTTCCACCTTATAGACAGGCTTATAGTCTTCGGCCAGGGTCTCCTTGACGTCGGCGAGAATTTCCTTGTAGCGGCCTTCTGCATCGATGTCCTTGATCAGTTCGGCAACCTTCGTGTTGTAGCCATCTTTTTCGTCGGTGGCTACTGTCACAGCCTGCATGACTGCGTCAAAGGCCTGAATCTTTGCCTGAAGTGCGCTGATGTTTGTAGACATTCCTTTTGCCCATTCAGCCTTTTCTTCGGTGTATGCTACGGCATTATGTTCCTCGTAGTTCGTCTGAAGTTCGGTAAGGAAATTGGCAACAGCAGTCTTGAGGCCCTCAACGTCTTCCTTGTAGAAATCTTTTGTTTTCTGGTCACCGGTGCTGTCAAGGGTAGTCTGCAGATCAGCCAGTTCGTTAGTCTGCCAGCCCTCTGCCAGAGTCTTGTAATCGTTGTATGCCTGCTTGTTGGCCACGCATGCGTCTACTTCATCGACATAGGCTTTAACGGTCTCATAGGCTTTCGAGTTCTGTACGCCACGATACAGTTTCTGCTCCTTGTATACCTTGTAGGCATCGGCACCATTATCTTCGATGCTGAATACCAGCTGCAGCAATCCATTCTGTTTGCTGTATTCATCGTTCAGAGCCTTTTCCCATTCGTCGGCCTCGTCGCCACGGTCGAGCTTGTTCCACGCACCGTTCAGCATGTCCCGGAGGTATGTCTGGGCGGCATTAAAATCGTAGTGCAGGGTGAGTGCCAGACCACCAACGCTGAATTCATTGCCTTTGGACTCGGCACTGAGCGTCACTTTGATTTCACCTTCTTCTTCAAGTGTAAATTGAATACCTTTTCTGTAGGTCTTCCCATTAGCCTCAACCTTGATAACAGCATTGTTCAAAGTCTCGGCATTGACGGAATATGTTCCAGGTACCAAGGTGAGTATCTTGGTGATGGTGCTGCCACCGATGGAAACCAGCAGACCTTCTTCTTCACGGAGGTCCGCATCGTCCTCAGTCTGCCACTTTCCCTCTCCCACTTCGGGAACGAGGGCATCGGCAAGACCTGCCATAGGCAATGCTGCCATGGCAACAAGAGAAAGCATAAAATTTTTTCTCATAGTTCGCGATTGTATTAGTATGAATGAATTTTTCTGCATCTTTTCCGTCCTACGGTCTATGGTCCATGCTGTCTTTCTCCCTTTCCTGCTTGAGAGAAGCAATTTTTCCGTATGGAAAAAGGGAACATGCACGACCGCACACCATAGACGGCATGCAAAAGTATTCAAAAACACACGTATCGATAAAGGTAAAAAACGTGCTTTTCGTGAACTATGCCTTATTTTTCGCGAACAGAAAACCATATTGAAAGCATCCCTTCAATATGGTTTTGCGGCAAACATGATGTACATCAAAAAACTATTCATCAAATTCCGTGGAGGGTGTCAGCACTGTTCCCGGATGACGGGTGCGTATGTGTTCCATCAGACCCTGTAACAACGCTTTCGGGAGATTCAGCGTCTGCGGGCAGCCTTTGGCATCGAAATACTGCAGACACTGACGCGGGACATTGATATGGAACACTTTTTCGAGATGGACAATGTAGCTTCTGCCTACGCGGCGGAAGGCGTTCTCGTCGCCCATCTGGCTCCTGACGGCTTTCTCCATGCGGGAAAGCCCGAACGGGACCATAAAATGTAGCCCGTTACTATAATATATATGTGTATAATGGTCGTCGGCCTGCATATAGACCACCTGTTCAAGGTCTACCTGGAACATTTCGCCCGCTATGCCGAGATACAGGATGTTTTTCTTCATGGTTTCAGCCTTGGCGTCGAAGAAAAGGGAAAAGATTGCGGAGGAACGCGGATGTTCCTGCGGCACTTCTGATTTTCCTTGACAGTGTTTTTTCAAAAAAAAAGAACGGCGTGAAACTTTCTTGAAACCATGCCTAATCTTAGGTTACCGCCAAGTTACCCTACACACAGCACGATTCGGGAAGTCCACGCCGTAAAAGGGGGCATGAACGTTCTCCGGCATCAAGACCTCCTCCTGCTGTGTGATTCATTGAAAATTGGCGGTATTCAAGATAAAGGTGGAGGCAGTGACAGAAAACAGTTATTCTCAAGGATGTTCTTTTGCCGGACCGATTTTCAGACCGGCCGCGCTAATTTACAGGTGGGGTATATAAATGCCCGCCTACAGAACATCCTTTGGTTTTTTGTGATGGAAATAGCATGAATAATGCAGGTGCGGAGGCACCGCCAAGAAAATGGAAGGCCGAAAAAACGCGGAGCTATACTACCCTATTCCCAGCAACGTATGGTTGAGTGATGAAATTTCGGAATGACACACTCTGCAACAACTCCCCACTGCAGAAAAAACGAAAGAATTATGGTGACAAATAAAAAAGCGTGGAGTTCTGACACGTTGCTACGCTCCACTACCTCAGGCCTTGCAAACCCATCCCAGCAGAACAAGCAACGCAGAGCCCACGCCGATATGATTATCCCCCTCTTTCCAGTAAACATACCCTCAGTCTGCTTCCAAAAACTATGTTCTGGAAGCAGACCTTTTGGGTATAAGCCCTGATAAGGGGATGTAATAGTCACATCCCTGGGCATCTACCGTCACAAGGCCATGGCTGGAATTGGAAATTTGCAAGATTTCGAGGTAGTCAGTGCCAAGCGCGTGTAAACGCCTTTTTCTTTATTTAATTGGACTCCGTGTCCCTACCCGCCCCTTTTATTATCAACAACATCGTGTGTGATAAACGGCGTGGGCTTTTGTTTCATCTCTTTTCATGCGTTATTAATGCATTCAAACGCCGATATCGGTGAAACCGCTCGAGTTGGAGTCCGTTGCAAAATTACGACAAAATGTATGACTCTCCAAAAAATATCCCCATTTTTCTTCCTGAATATTTCAATTTCTTGTGTTCTACAGGGTATAATTGCTGAAAACATGATGTTTCCGGTGCCCCGATAGCCGGTCTCAACGTATTATGGAAAAAGGGCAGGCGCAGGAACGTAGGTTTCCGGTTCGCTGCACTTGCCCTTGTGCAATCATTGGACTTGCCCATGATTGGCTGCGGCAATGTAGAAAAATCATAGGGGCTATTAATTAGCTTGAGACGTCGTCCTCTTCCGCACCTCGGCGGAGTCGAGTTTTAGTCCATTTATAGAACACCCCACAAAGACTGCGGAAATTTTGCACGAATAATAAATTATTTGTACTTTTGCATTACCGTAATCGCTGTTACGGTAATGTACATTACGATAAAGATTGTAGATATGAGATTTTTTGATAGGGAACAAGAGTTTGAAAAGCTTGGAGAAATTGAAGAATTGTCTCATGAAGTAGCTCAATTTACTGTCATTACGGGAAGACGTCGTATTGGTAAGACAGAAATGGTCAGGCGGTTTTATGAAAACAAGACCATGCTATACTTTTTTGTTGCCCGTAAAGCAGAAGCTGACCTATGCAGTATATTCGTTGATGAAATCCGTACCAAACTCAACATGCCAATGCTTGACGGCAAGGGTATGTCTTTTGCTGCCGTATTCAAATTCATCATGGAATTGTCTCAGACTCAGCATATCAACCTTTTTATTGATGAGTTTCAGGATTTCTATCGAGTAAATTCATCTATCTATTCCGATATGCAAAACATATGGGATAGTTATAAGAATAAGGCTCATATTAACCTGATTGTGGCAGGGTCTGTGAACACCTTGATGAATAAGATATTCAAGGACAAGAAGCAACCTCTTTTTGGCAGACAAACAGAAACAATGCACGTCCGACCCTTTAAACCCTCAGTCCTAAAAGAAATCATGTCTGAATACTGTCCAGACTATAAGAAGTCTGATTTGTTGGCCCTTTATACTCTGACAGGTGGTGTGGCAAAGTATGTTGAATTGTTTGTTGACAGGAAAAAGTTTACCGAAAAGAAAATGATGGACATGGTCTTTGAACGGGATTCTTATTTTCTGTCAGAGGGTAAGAATATGCTTGTAGAGGAGTTTGGAAAAGATTACGGTATCTATTTTTCGATACTTACATTGATAGCTCAAGGCAAAAACACACGTTCAGATATAGAAAATGCACTCAATGTAAGAGAACTGTCGGGATACTTGAAAAATCTGAGTGAAGAGTATGGTTTGATAAGTAAGATGCAACCTGTTTTTGAGAAGTCAAGCAACAGGAATGTGCATTATGCCATCAACGACCAGTTCTTGAAATTCTGGTTCCGATTCATATACAAGTATTCGCACATCATCGAGGCAGGCGGTAATGAAAAACTAAAAGCGATAGCAGAGCGTGATTTTACAACCTTCAGCGGAAAGTCTCTTGAAAGCTATTTTAACGAAGTGCTGAAAGATTCGGGAGCGTACACTCGCCTTGGATATTGGCATGACCGAAAAGGCGAAAACGAGATTGATATTGTGGCCGAAGACGAGTTGGATCACAAGATTGAAATTATAGAGGTCAAGCGACAATCGAAAAACTTTGATGAAAGTATATTGAAGGCCAAATCTGAAATGTTCTTTAATGCCATCGGCACATTCAGAGGTTACGAAATCATTTACAGAGGATTGTCTATAGAAGATATGTAATTCGGTAAAACTGACAAAAGGGATGTTCTATAAATTAGTTTTTATGAAAGAGAATGATTATTTCAAGTTAATCAACCAACTTTGCTATCTGTTATTTCTTGTTTGTTGTACGTTTTTCCAGAGCAAGATCTTTTTGATTGGGATTACATTAGTTCTGTTGATATGTACAGGATATTGGATATATACATTGATTACTTCGCCTAAAAGTAAACATAAATCAAATTTAATAATATTGGGACTGAATATTCTTCTTCTGTTAATGATTGCATTAAAAAACTATGATCCCTCTAAGTGTTAGTAACAGGAAATATGGGTGGTTTGTATTTTTATGTATAGTTTTCTCATACTGTAAACAAGAAAACAAAAAACGAAAACAACCTCTATATGCGACACAGGTGGCTATAGATTCGGCAATATATAATGTTGGGGGATTTGCTCAGAATTATAGATGATATGTAATACGAACGTGCAACAACATAAAAGGCAGGTGCTGTAGCTAATATCTTTTGCTTGCAGCACCTGCCTTTGTACAACCTTGTCCATAAGTAGAGAAGGTGGAAAAATTATGTGCTCCACGCTTAGCAACCTACAGAAAAGGATGTGCGCAGGGTGTGAGAGTTTGATTGCTCTCGGTTTGTCATTGGTTGGGCTTCGCCTTCCTCTTCCGCACCTCGGCATAGCTCAAGCAAGCTTGGCTCTGCTCTCGCTGCTCCAGAACTTGGCTCTGCTCTCGGTTTGTCATCGGTTGCGTTTGTCGGTAGCATCGTCGAGACGTTCCTGGGCCTTTTCTGCCTGCTGCGTCTCCTTTTTGGCTTTTTTGTCTGCCTTGATGGCTTTGTCGAAGACGGCCTTCTGACGTTTTGCCTCCTTGAGTTCCACCTTCTTCTGTTCGAGTTGGGCAAGTATGTAGGTATCGTCCTTGTTGGCCTTCTTGCGGGCTTTGAGGGCCTTGATGTCGGCTTTGAGGACTTCAATCTTGGCTTTCAGTTCATCGCTGAGCATCTCGTTCGACTTGTCCATGTAGAAGTTTGTCTGTCGCAGATTGTCGGCCTCCGTCTGTGCCTTGTCGTTCTGCTTCATGGCCTTTTCTGCCTGTTTGGCCTCTTTCTGTGCCTTCTTGTCGGCCTTGATGACATTGTCGACGAGTTTCTTCTTGCGTGTAGCCTCCTTCAGTTCCTCAGTCTTGGCATTGATCTGGGTGATGTATTCAGGATTTGTCTTGTCGGACTTGTGGCGTGCCTTGAGGGCCTTGATATCAGCCTTGAGAATTTCTATTTCATTCTTCAGTTGTTCGCTGGTTTGCTCATTCTCCTTCATGGTCTGTGCGGAGAGCATGGCAGGTATGGCCACGAATGCCAGGGCGGCAATGAGAGTCTTTAGTTTCATATGGGTAGGGTTTAAAGGGTTTTAAAGGAATATCTTCGGGATTGCAAAGTTCGCAGAAATCATCGGAATATGCAAATTCTTTTTTGCTTTTTTATCTGTTGATGTTTTCCGTGGGAATGAAACTGAATTTACTCCTTTTCCCGTTCTACGGTACGAATGTCAGTTCCATGCCCGAAGGTCGGCCGAGGCTTCGAGCCGTGCCTCAAGTTCGTCTTCAAGTGCGGGGAAGAAGTCATAGCCCGTCAGTGCCTCCGCCTGGTCGACTGTGACGGCAGCCTCCTCCATGGTCTGGCGGTCGGCGGTGTTCCGGTAGATGAATGCGATGGCCTTCTCATTGTGGGGTTTCAGGGAGAGTATCACCTTGAAGAAGGAGTCCGGGACACGAATCTGATGTTCGTTGCCGATATACCTTTTCTGTTTTCCCTTTTCAAAGACGGGTCCGCAGCAGATGAAGATTTCTCCCTCCTGCGATGCCCAGCGTCGGCATGCCCGTTCGAGATGTTCCCACCACTTTTGGTTGAGTGCGGGGACCTGCGGGCAGATGTTCGACATGTAGAAGCAGTCGGACATGGCTTCCGTACTCCATTTCATGTCGGCGGCCGGACACATGTGCCCACGGTCGTAGCCTGATTTGCGGTAGTCGTTACCCTCTACCTGGTTCAGATGAGGCAGGTTCGGGTCGGCCCGGAAATCATCTTTGCGTTCTGTGGCTTTAGTTTCTGTTTCTTCGCGCGTCAGAGCCCATGCCACCCACTGCGGACAGTTGGTGACGGTGCTGTAGGCAAGGGTATAGCCTGTATGGTGGACAACGATGCCCTCGTCGGGAATGGCGGGAATCTCCATATCCTCGTGGGTGACGGATGTGGTATCGGTGAGGAGGTTTCCGGAACGGTTGAGGAGATATGCCGCGACAATGCCCACGGCGAGAAGGATTGCGGTGAAGAGTCGGTTCATGAAAATGCTTTTGTTGTGATTATTTTGTGATGATGTAGGGGGAACTATATCATAGGAATGCAATGAAAAAAAAGTTTTTGAAAATCTCCTACATTTCCTACACCAGTACCATAAACCTCCTGTATTTACTTCTGTTTTCGGGTGTAGGATTGGGTGTAGGATAAGGTGTAGGATAAGGTGTAGGATGTAGGATTGGTGTAGGATACTGCAGGTTTTGGGGCGTTTCTTGGCTTCGCCCTCGTTTTCTACGCTCGGGATAACTGGAGCAAATTGGCTTCGCCCTCTTCCTCCTTGCATGGCATAGCATTCGAATGAATTCGATGCTCTGCTCATGCTTCGTTCGTCAGTTCCGCTCTCCTCTCGCTTATCGAAAACGCTGGCTTCGCCAAGCATTTGGCACGGAACTGCATTATTTGGTGCGTCTGCATGGTAGAAAAACGGGAAAAAGACGGGGGAAAAGCAGAAAATAGGCGGAAGGTGTAGGATAATCCCACACCACGGAGGAAATCCTACACCCAATCCTACACCCGAAATGTCCTGGTTTTATTGGCGTTTTCCTTGCCGGGTGTAGGAAATGTAGGAGATTTTTACAAAACTTTTTTTGTGGGGGGAGGAGGAGAGCATGCGTACGTCGGATTTCATCCTTCGGAAGAACAGAAACATCGGACTTCTTTGCATAAAACCTCCGTACTTTTGTGGCAAAACCTCCGTACTTTCCTTCAAAGAAGTCCGATGTTTTTGATTTCCGAAACCTTTATTCCCTACTTGGCGCATCATTCCTCCATGTCCGTTGTACAGTCGTCTTTGGGGAGAGGTGCCATGTCGTCCGGTTCGATGTCTGTGGTTCGCAGCGGCGTTGTAAGGGCGTTGCAGACAAGGTCTTGGAACTGCTGTCCGTCGCGTGTGCGTCGGATGCCCTGGTTCATGATGGCAAATGCCAGCTGGTGGCCGTTGGGAGCCATGGCATAGCCGGCAAGGGTACTGACGCCCTCGACAGTTCCGGTTTTTGCCCAAATGCGGTGCTGTGCACTCTGTCCGTGGCATCGTCGTCGGAGCGTACCGTCCTTTCCCATTATGGGCAGTGCGGGCAAAAGCGTGGTGTAAAGGTTGCTGTCGTGCCAGGCTCGGCGCAGGACAGCCACGAGGATTTCGGGCGTCGTATAGTTATAGAGCGACAGTCCGCTGCCGTCGGCAATCTGGAAGTGCTTTGCCTGAGGAAGCGCCCGCCGGATAAAGGATGTAATGGCGTCGGTGGCTTCCTTACGCCCTGCAAAGGATTTGCCGCCGTGTGCAGCAAGATGGTAGAAGACGACTTCTGCCATGAGGTTGTCGCTGCGTTTGAGCATGGGCTGCAACACTTGCTGTAACGTATGTGTACGTACGGCAAGGGGGCGTGCTTCGGGTGGTGTCGCGGCGTAGCATACGGAAAAAGCAGAGTCGGGAGTCGGTATACCGGCATTGGAGAGTGCCGTGCGCAGATGTTTTACAAAGGTGTCACGGCCGTTGAAGAGGAGTGCCGAAAGGGGAGGATTGTCGTCGTCCCAGCACCATCCCCACCCCATGCGTAGCGTGTCCTTTATGCTGCAGTCGAGGGTGACAGGAGCCTTCAGAGTGGAGATTCCAGCTTGCCGTATGGCATCGGCAAAGGCGTGCATGTCGTCGGCACCGAAGAGGGGGTCGAAACCTGCGCGTATGACGAGACTGCTGTCGGCAGGGTTCATCAGCAGTGTGGTGCTCAGCCGGTAGTCGCTGCCGAGGGTTTCGATGGCAGCCGCAGCGGTGATGACCTTCTGGCACGATGCGGGGCGCAGACACTGGTGCTGTCCGCAATCCATTAGCAGGCTGTCGGCAGTAAGGTCGTAGACGCAGAGTCCGAGTTGCGAATGTTCGAGGAGGGGGAGACGGAGCAGGCTGTCGACACGTTGGCGCAGGGCCGAGGGGTAGTCGGCAGGGCGGGGCATGGTGCTGCTGTCGGCCACCGCTGCGGTGTTGCAGTCGGAGACGGCAGGCAATGGCTGTGCATGAATATGGAACAGCGCACTGAAGGTGATTAGGAGAAGTGTGTAGCGTGTGGATAGCCTGAGGGTCATATGTCAGGGTGTTTTTAGCGGGAGGTTGTATTCCGATGTCGGAAACTCCTTTGATTTAGGTTCGCCTTGCTTTGGGTGGACGAAGGCGGCAAAAGCTATGCGACATCGCGGCCACTCGCAGGGGAGACGTGCCACGATGTCGCATGGTGTTTAGTGAATAGTTGTAGATGTTTGTTTTCGGAAAAATCTCCGGAAGCGTCTCTACGACAGGAACTTATTGAATGCCGAGTTTGGTCTTGATCTGGGCAGTGATGTCGATGCTGATGGACTCGTTGATCACTACGCTGGCTGCAGTGGACTTGTCGATGGCGTAAACATATCCACCTTCCTTAAGCACTGCGTTGACGGCATCCTGAAGTTTCTGGATGATGGGTTGCATTTTCTTGGCCTGCTCTTCCTGGAAGCTCTTCTGGTTGTCCTGGTAAGCCTGCTGTATGCGCTGCTGAAGGTCGTTGAGTTCCTGCTCACGACGCTGGCGCATATTGGCAGGAGTGGACTCGTTCACTTCATTCTGATACTTTTCGAATTTGGTCTGCAGTTCCTTCTGCATTTCCTGAAGGTCGTTTTCGTACTGTTTGCCAAGTGCTTCAAGTTCAGTCTGTGCGGTGAGGTATGCGGGATAAACCTTTGCGATTTCCTGCGAATCGTAGTGAGCGAACTTCTGTGCGAAAACGGTGATGGGTGCGAGCATCAACACCATCAAAAGGATTTTCTTAATCATTGTTTTGTTATGGTTATTGTTTTTATGAGATTCCTTTTCGTTTGCTACATGTCTTTTCATCGGCTATATCCCAATTTGGCAAGGACATCGTTTGAGATGTCTATGTTAGGAGAGGCGAAGATGATGCCAGCGCCCTCGCTTGCACGGTCGAGGATGAGTTGGAAGCCTTTAGATGTGGCAATGCCTTTGACGGCGTTGTAGACCTCGTCCTGGATGGGTTCGAGGAGCGCGATGCGCTTCTTGTAAAGTTCGCCTTCGGGACCGAAGTATTTCTTCTTCAGTTCGCTGGCTTCCTTTTCCTTGGCAACGATGGCATTTTCGCGCTCGGTCTTCTGTGCTTCGGAGAGGAAAACGGCTTCGTTCTGGTAGTTCTTATAGAGGGTCTTTGCCTCGTTGTCGACAGCTTCGACTTCGGCCTGCCATCGTTTGCTGACCTGTGTGAGCTGTTCGTTGGCACGTTCGTAGGCAGGAATGTTGGCCAGGATGTATTCCATGTCGATGAGTGCAAACTTCTGTGCATTAGCCTGCAGGCAGCATGCCATGACGAGCAGGCAGAGGGTGATATACTTCTTCATGATGCTTGTAACGTTTCAAAAAAATGAATGTGTTATGTCGGCAAATTTAGGCCGTATGCGGTGTATGTAAAAGATATGGAACGGTGAAAATTCAGCGTTTTGTGATTTTTTTGCATTATTTCTGTCCCATTCACCGCTTATGCACAAGTATTTGCGTTGTGGAAATTCCGGCATCAGAACTCCTGTCCGATGACGAAATGGAACTGCGATCCTCCGATTTTCGAGCCGTAACTGTCGTACTTCTGGAAGCCGTATGCCCAGTCAATACCCATAAGTCCGACCATGGGGAGGAGGATTCGTACGCCGACACCGGCCGACTTTTTGAGCTTGAAGGGGTTCATGCGGTTGACGTCGCTCCATGCATTTCCGGCTTCGATGAATCCGAGTGCGTAGATGCTTGTGGAGGTTTCGAGCATGATGGGGAATCGGAGCTCCATGGTAAGGCGTTCAAAGGCATAGCCGTTTGTGGAGCTGTTTCCGGCGAGCGAACCGTTTTCGTATCCTCGGAGTCCGATGGTTTCGGTAGCGTATCCGGTGGAGTATCCCGACATGCCGTCGCCACCGACGTAATAGGTTTCGAAGGGCGACTTCTTGTGTTTGTTGTAAGCACCAAGAATACCTACTTCAGCACGGGTATAGAGGACGGGACAATGCTTGAAGGAATTGGAGAGTGCGATGTAGTGCTTGAAGGAGAAATGCCATTTGTGGTATTCCACCCAGCGGTACTTGTCCTGTGCCTCTTTCTGATAGGTCGAAGAGTAGCGGTTTGTGGCAAGTCCCTCGTACTTGATGCCGTCCCAGAGGGAGTACGGTGGTGTGAGTGTGAGGGAGAAGTTGAAGTCGGAGCCTCGACGTGGGAAGAATCCGTTGTCGATGCTCGAGCGGTTGAGGTTTAATGTGAGGTTGATGTTGTTGCAGTTTCCGTCGGTGATGAGGAAGTACTGCCAGTTCTTCAGCATATATCGCGTATAGCCAAGTGCCACGCTGAAGGAGAAATAGTCGTCGGGCCAGCGGAGACGTTTTCCGAATCCTACGCTCAGTCCTACCAGGCGTACCCATTTGTCGGGGTCGTAGTAGTTGGTGTAGTTGTAGTAACCGGAGTTTGTACCGTATCCGTAGTAATAGTTATAGAGGTTGTTGTAATAGTTGTTGTAGAAGTTGGAGTTAACGTCGCTCTGCTTTGAGTAGTAAAGGCTGAAGGAGAAGGAGTTGGGACGTTTCTTTCCGAACCATGGGTCGATGAAGGAGAGTGCGTACGACTGGTAGTATGTACCGTTGGTCTGTCCTTGCAGCGAGAGCGTCTGTCCGTCGCCCTGCGGGATGAAGCCGATGCGTTTGTAGCCGTTTTTCCCGAAGAGGTTCTGGAGCGAGAAGTTGGTGAACTTGAGTCCCAATTTTCCGATGACGCCGGTCTGTCCCCATCCAGCGGAGAGTTCTATCTGGTCGCCGCCTTTGGTGACGAGGGGATAGGTGACGTCGACGGTTCCCGTCTGTTGGTTAGGATGGATGTTTTTGGAGATTTCCTGTGCCAGGATTTCGGAGTCGAACTGGTTCATGTTCGAGAGTTCGCGTACGGAACGCTTGATGCTCTCCATGGAGAAGAGGTCGCCGGGCTTGGTGCGGAGTTCGCGTCGGATGACGTAGTCGAATACGCGTTCGTTGCCGGTAATGCGGATGCGGTTGAAGGTAGCCTGCTGCCCTTCGGAGATGCGCATTTCGAGGTCGATGCTGTCGCCCTCGACGTTGATTTCCACGGGGTCGAGGTTATAGAACACGTAGCCGTTGTTGTAGTACTGCTGGCCGATGGCATCTTCATCCTCTGAGAGTCGTTTGTCCCTGAGCCGCATGTCGTAGACATCGCCTTTTTTCATGCGGAAGGCGTGGTTCAGGGCGTCGGTGCTGTAGACGGTGTTTCCTACCCAGTTGACGTTGCGGAGATAGTATTTCTGACCTCTTTGCAGATGGAGGTATACGTCGACGTGCTTGTCGTCGTACTTGACGACGGAGTCGGCGGTGACGAGGGCGTCGCGGTAGCCCCAGGAATTCATTTTTTCGATGAGCAGTCCCTTGTCCTCTTCGTATTTGTCCTCGAGGAATTTCTTGCTGGAGAACCACTTCTTGATGCTCGAGCGGTCGTTGGTTTTCTTCATGGCCTGCTTGAGCGGTTTGATTTCCTTTTTGTCTACGCCTGTGATGTAGATTTTATGTACGCGTATTTTGCTGTTTTTCCGTATGTTGATGTCAATCATCATGCGGTTGTCAGCGGTGATGTCTTCGCGCTGTACAAATTCCACCTCAGCGTTTTTGTAGCCCTTCTCGTCGTAGTATTTGGTGATGCGGTGGCGTGCACGGTCAATGAGGTTCTGTGTCACCTGGTTGCCCACCTTGAGGGGTATGCGTGCCTCGATGTCCTCGCGTTCCGACTTTTTGACGCCGTTGATGTTGAGCGATGAGATACGCGGCTGTGCGGTAAGCTTGATGTGGAGATAGATTTTGCCGTTGACGATGGAGTCGGCTTCAATGGCAACGTTCGAGAAGAGTCCCTGTTTCCAGTAACTCTGTATGGCATCGCTGATTTCCGGTCCGGGCACTTCGTAGGTGTCTCCTACAACGAGGTTCGAGATGTTGATAAGCAGTTCATCATCGTATCCTTTGATGCCGTCAACGGTGAGTCCTCCGAGCACATATTTGGGGTGTTCGGCCGTATAGACGATTTCGGGCTTCACCAGCGTCTGTCCGAAGGCCGGTATAAAGGCTGCGAAGGCGATGAGAGCCAGGAAAAGTTGCTTGAGATGGTTCATTGACAAAAAGGAGGGGTGTAAGGAGAGGGCTGCGTGGAGAGTGGAATGCGGTAAAGAAAGTTGCGAAAGATGGGCAGAGGTACCGTTTCCAACCCTCTTTTTTCCAGCAAGTGTGATGGAAGGTTTTTAGCGCAGTTTTTCTCCGTGGTATTGCGTGATATCGGCTATTTTCGTTCGGTGTCGGCTTTGACCTGTGCCGATGTCTTTCCGAATCGCCGTTCGCGGTGTTGGTAGTCTTCGATGGCGTTGTACAGCGCCTTTTCGTCGAAGTCCGGCCAGAAGATGTCTGTGAAATAGAGTTCGCTGTAGGCGCATTGCCAGAGCAGGTAGTTGCTGATGCGCTGTTCGCCTCCTGTGCGAATGAGGAGTTCGGGGTCAGGCATGAAATGGCTTTCGAGGTTTTCGGCGACGGTCTGCTCGTTGATGTCTTCAGGTTCGAGCGTTCCGTCCTTCACCTTTTGGGCAATGCGTTTCATGGCGTCGGTGATTTCCCACCGGCTGCTGTATGAAAGCGCGATGACGAGTGTGAGTCCCGTATTTGCTGAGGTATGGTCTTCACAGTCTTCGATGCATTTCCTCACCTCCGGTGCGAGGCGTTCGCGGTCGCCGATGACCCTCATGCGTACGTTGTTCTTCATGAAAGTTTCTTCCACGAGGCTGGTGATGAGTAGCTGCATGATGGCATTCACCTCTTCGGGCGGGCGGTTCCAGTTTTCGGTGCTGAAAGTGTATAGTGTAAGGAATCTGATGCCCATTCTTGAGCATTCAGATGTGATTCTGTCCACAGCCTCCACTCCGGCCTGGTGTCCTTTTGAACGTACCATACCTCGGGCTTGTGCCCATCGTCCGTTGCCGTCCATGATGATGGCAATGTGCTGTGGCAGTCGTTGGTTGTCAATCATAGCTTTTTCTGGTGGTGTGGATGTGATGGCATCGTCAGTCTCCCGCTTTCTCTCAGCGTTCTGCCCGTTGGCATGCCGGGCATTTTTTCGAGAAGTCGTATGTGAGTGTGAGCATGGTGATGCCGTAGTGGTCGGTATTTCTGAATCCCGATGCCTTGACGCCTTTAGGATGTTTGATGTCGTCGAGGGCGTCGGACGGTGTAAGGTGCATGGTCCAGTCGAGTGCCATGTTGATGCGTGGTCCGACTTTCCATTTCAGTCCCACGCCAAGCGGGATGTTTGCGGTAAAGGCTTTTCCGGCATCGCTGTATGTCAGTCCGAGTCCCATCTGTATGAAGGGAGTGAAACGCCGGTATCCCTGGTATCCTGCTTTATAGCCGTAGGGGAGGAAGTTGAGTTCGTAGGTGGCGCTGACGTCGGTGATACCTCCGCTGAAGTGTTTCTGCAACCTCGCGTCGGTGGTGGTGGCATCGGTAGCGGGATAGAAGTTGTCTGTTTTTCCGGCGTCGCCCTTAATAATATTATATGAGCCCATGACTTTGATGGCCATTCTGGGGTTGAGCAGGAATCTCAGCAGGAGTCCGCCGCTGAAGTGTGTTCCGCCGTAGGGTTTGGCGTTGACGTCGTTGAGCATGAAGTTTCCGCCCACTGCCACGCCGAATTCTTTGGTATAGTGTTCCTCTTCCTGTGCGGCGGCACAGAGGCTGAAGCCTGTGAGGAGCAGAAGTGTGAGGATATGGCGTAGCATGGTTTACCTTTCGTTGAGGGAGGAGGTCTCTGTGGGGGAGGGTGAATTCTCTGAAGAGGGGGCTTCCGTCAGTCCCGTTCCCTTATTCTTGGCTGCGTGGGCTTCGGGTGAAGATTTTCGTCTCTTCTTTCCATGCCACGCTGTGTGCACGTCCGTACCACACTTCGTTGCCATCGAGGAGTAGCCAGAGGTTGCTGTCGCTGTCGATGCTTGCCTCGAGGCTCTGTGTCTGACGTTCCTTGAGGCTCTCAGACAGAAGCAGGAAGTCGTGTTTGCGCCATATGCGTCCGCCGTCGTTGCTGTATCGGATGGCGGGGTATCCCTTGGAGTCGATACCTACGAGGAGGATGCCCTTGTCGTAGTGCAGGAGTGTGGCACAGCGCAAAGCCGGTGCGGGGTATTTGTTCTCCACCGTTACGGGCAGATATTCCCATCGGTGGCTCCGGTTTCCGGAGGTGTCGACATTTCTGCGCCATATGCGGCTCTCGAGCGAGTCGCGTTGCAGAGTTCCGTAGAGGAGCACTTGGCGTGTAAGGGCATCTGCACCGTTTGCAGTGGCTATCCATGCAAGGTTGCCGTCAGGCAGTTCGCCGGCATTTTCGGTTTCCATGGCATCGGGCTGCGGTTCGCTGTTGTAGATTGCGGCATCGATGCCTCCTTGGCGCAATGTGAAGGTAATGGAATCGAGGCTGAAGGTTTCGGTACGGTTTCCGCAGTGCCGTTCCTCCCGTTTCCAATCGTCCATGGTGAGCTGTCGCCATGTCAGGCTGTCTTCCGTCTGTCGGTGAATGCGTACGTCAACGGTGTAAGTGCGCCGTGACGTGCCGTCAACGCCGTATAGTTTGAAGCGTCGCGGTCCTTTCGAGAAGTCGATGCTGTCGCTGGTAGAATATACGGTGTCCACAGGTTCTCCAGTAGTTTCGTCCTTACGGTCGAGCATCTCCACCGCCAAAGTTCCTTGTGCGATGCTGAAGGTGGAGAAAATCACCTTTTCCGCATCCACGCCATAGGGTAGGGAGTCGGCATTGTAGACCATGTTCTGCAGATGGTCGATGGTCATGGGGTATGCCGAAGATGCTGATATGGAGCTTTTGGCAATGCTGTCGGTGCCGTCGGAGGCGGTGACGTGGAGATACCGTGGGAGCGTACCGAGTTTTACACTGCTCACATAAAGGTCGTTGTATTCGGTGGGGTCGAACTCTCCGCTGTCGTTGTTCAGACACGAAGACAAGGTGCTTCCTGCTAGGAGCACGATGGCGATGACGGCGAACTGACGAGTGAGTGCGGTGAGGGTGGAAGATATATTCCTGTTATGCTTCATTTTCAAAAAATATGTCAAAATGCGTACCTGTACATCCGTTTACATCCGTTCTTCCGCATGTACGGGCACGATTCTTCATTTTGCAAAATTATAAATTGTTTTCCGAAATAGACCATTTTACATCTCATTTTCTGCCAATTTAGGTGTCTGTGCCCTTGAAAACAGAAAGTTAACCGACGTTTTTCCGTAAAATTCCCTTATCTTTGCCGCGTATTCTGCAGGTGTTTTTCTTGTCCGGAGCATCAGGAATAGCGTCTGCATCCGGTGTCAGGGTGTAAAAAAGTCATAAAGGCCTCCCGTATGCTTTCTTGTCGTCTACGGCCCCCTCTTTGTCGTTTGCCTGTTCCGGCCTTCCCATCCTTAAGCCTGTCAGGTCTGAAGGCATCCCTCCCCCCTCCCCTGCTCCACCCATTCTTTTTCCCCATGCTACTATGAATTATGCGGTAATCCTTGCCGGCGGTACCGGCAGCCGTGTGGGCAGCGATGTGCCCAAACAGTTGTTGGTGTTGGGCGGTAGCACCGTCCTTGAGCACAGTGTCGGAGCTTTTGCTTCGCATCCCATGATCCACGAGGTGCTGATTGTCTGTCACCCTTCGACCTTCAGCGAGGTGGAAGCCATCATTGCGCGTCGTCAGGCAGCGGGCGAATGGCATTCCGTATGCCGCATTGTCGAGGGTGGGAGCACGCGTGCAGAGTCGTCGCTTGCAGGCATACGTGCCGTGCAGGAGCTATCGAAAGCCGACGATTCGCCCTGCATCCTGTTTCACGATGCCGCCCGTCCGCTGGTCACTGCCGACATTATCACCCGGGTGTGCCGTACACTCCTTATTCACCGTGTGGTGAACGTGGGCATTCCTGTCACCGACACCGTGGTGGAGTACGACGGTATGCGTCAGACCGCTGTTCTCGACCGCAGCCGCCTGCTGCGTGTGCAGACTCCCCAGGGCTTCCACCTGCACACTATTGCCGAGGCCTATCGTCTGGCACTTGCCGACCCTGCCTTCGCCGCCACCGACGATTGCGGTATCGTCATGCGCTATCTTCCGCATATGCCGGTGCATGTTGTCGAGGGTGATGAGGTTAACGCCAAACTCACCTATGCTTCCGACATCCCGATGTTCGAATATATGCTGAACCGCCGACACTGAAAGGGATGCTCTTCCTTCACGGCTTCCGGAGACTTCAGCAACCCCATAGAAAATAGAAGACAAAAATGAATATCACGCCTGTTGTCAAGAAATTCATGAAACACCGCATCCGGAGCATCGGTCAGTATGCCGACCATGCCGAGGATATCCAGCGCGGTGTCCTGCGCCGTCTGCTCCGTGCTGCCGAGCAGACGGAATATGGCAGGAAGTACGGATTCCGGGATATCCGTCTGTACGAGACCTTCGCACAGCGTGTCCCACTCAACGACTACGAGTCGCTGAAGGAGTATATCGACCGTATGCGTCACGGAGAGAGCGATGTGCTGTGGAAAGGCCATACGCTGTGGTACGCCAAATCTTCGGGAACGACGAACGACAAGTCGAAGTTCATCCCCGTCACCCGGCGCGGTCTGAAACACATCCACTATGCCGGCGGCACCGACTGTGTGGCGCTTTATCTCCACCGCCACAATCCCGACAGCCGCCTCTTCGAGGGCAAAGCCCTTATCCTCGGCGGAAGCCACCAGCCCAACTGCAACCTCCCCGAGAGCCTCGTCGGCGACCTCAGTGCCATCCTCATCGAAAACGTCAGCCGTTTCGTCAACCATTTCCGTGTGCCCTCCAAGGCCACCGCCCTCCTGCCCGACTTCGAGCAGAAACGTCTGCGCATTGCCGATGAAGCCATACCTCAGAATGTAACCAACCTTTCCGGTGTTCCCTCGTGGATGATGAGCGTCATCCACAGTGTCCTCGAGAAGACGGGGAAGACCGACCTTTCGCAGGTGTGGCCCAATCTTGAGGTCTTCTTCCATGGCGGTGTGGCATTCACCCCCTACCGCGAACAGTACCGCCGTCTGATTCCCAATCCCGCGATGCACTATGTCGAGACCTACAATGCCTCGGAGGGATTCTTCGGCATCCAGGACGACCCTCTCTCCACTGCCATGCTGCTCATGATAGACTACGACGTCTTCTATGAGTTCATCCCCCTTGAGGAAGTGGGGACGGACAATCCCCATGCCGTGCCCCTGTGGGAGGTGGAGACCGGACGTAACTATGCCATGGTCATCACCACCTCGTGCGGCCTTTGGCGCTACCAGCTTGGCGACACGGTGCGCTTCGACAGCCTGAAGCCCTATAAGTTCCACATCACCGGGCGCACAAAGAGTTTCATCAACGCCTTCGGCGAGGAACTTATGGTCGACAATGCCGAGAAGGGCCTCCAGCAGGCATGCCTCGAAACCGGTGCCGAGGTGGAGGAATACACCGCCGCTCCGGTATTCATGGACGCCGACGGACATTGCCGTCACCAATGGCTTGTGGAGTTCCGCCGCGAGCCGGAAGACCTCCAAAGTTTTGCCCAGGCTCTCGACCGTGCCCTGCAGACCATCAATTCCGACTATGAGGCCAAACGCTACAAGGACCTCACCCTCCAGTGTCTTGAAATCGTCAAGGCCCGTCCCGGACTTTTCAATGCATGGCTCAAAAGCCGCGGAAAACTCGGAGGTCAGCATAAGGTGCCCCGGCTGTCCAACAACCGCGAAATCATCGAACAGATTCTTGCTTTGAACAATGAACCCTAAGACTTCCCTCCGACACGCCCTCTCCGCCATCATTGCCGCCTTCGCCCTTTGGTCGTGTGCCAATATGGGTAGCGGACCCGACGGTGGACCGTACGACGAGACTCCGCCACACATCGTCAGCATGACGCAGCCGCAACTGGTGGCCCGTCAAGGGGAGAAGGCCAGGAAACACCGCAAGACCACCTTCGAACTCGTCTTCAACGAGCTCATCGCCATCGACAATCCCACGGAAAACGTCATCGTCTCGCCTCCACAGCAGGAGATGCCCAACATCACCGCCGCCGGAAAGCGCATCAAGGTGGAAATCCTCGATTCCCTAAAGCCCAATACCACCTATACCGTCGACTTTGCCGACGCCATCAAGGACAACAACGAGGGCAATCCTCTCGGGCATTTCACCTATATCTTCTCCACCGGCGCACAGACCGACACCATGCAGATGGCAGGCTATGTGCTCAATGCCGAAGACCTTGAGCCCCTTTCCGGCGTGCTCGTAGGCCTGCATCCCGGTACCGCAGATGTGGCACCTCCCGACGACACCCTCTTCACCCACACACCCTTCGACCGCGTGGCACGCACCAACGGCGACGGGTATTTCAGCATCAAGGGAGTGGCTGCCGACAAGGCATACAATGCCTATGCTCTCAAGGACGGCGACGGTGACTTCGCATTCTCGCAGCGTACCGAGCAGATAGCCTTCAGTCGCCGCCTCCTTGTCCCCGGCTCCTTTCCCGACGTCCGCCACGACACAGTTTGGATCGATACTCTCACCATCGATTCCATACGCCATACCCCCTTCACGCATTT
>SAMEA3663097__coassemble_426_pt1 | contig 36617 bp, 34 predicted proteins | sample SAMEA3663097__metabat2_low_PE_001 | metagenome-assembled genome bin SAMEA3663097 (sample SAMEA3663097) | pig gut metagenome | biome: pig gut; feature: pig-associated habitat; material: faeces | place: France | collected 2012 | reverse complement strand
ATAGTTTCCCAGCTTCGAAAGGAGTTGGAAACTGCTTTGCGAGCCAATGAAAGCAAAGAGTTGTCCGCCGGAGTTTGCAGCATTGTTGTTTGTGAGGAATGTTCCCTCACCGTTGTCCTGCAGATAGGTCCCTCCCTGCGTAAAGTTTATCTTGTAGTAGACGGGAGCGTCTGCCGTACTGAATTCCGGCAATTGTGCCCATGAGGCTAAGGTGCCGACTATGAGCGACAGAAAAAGCAAAAGGATTTTTTTCATGGTATGGGTTGTGTTGATTTTGTAATCTCTCTTTTCGTCGCGACAGGGTGAAGACATTTTGTCTCAACGATTTGCCGACAAAGATACAATTATTTTTTATGTTCTGCGTTTATAATTTAGAAAAAATGCGGGGAGCATGTCTTTTTTCTGCGCAATATGCGGGTGTAATCCCCGCTAACAAAGGGAGTGATATGTCCCCTGCCTGTGAGCTATAGGGTCGGATAGTCTGCCTGACGTCGGGCCATGGCTTGCACTATCGCTTCGAGCGGGCAATTGTGCAGCCCTTCGCAAACCATGTCAGCCCATTGTCCGACAATGTCGTGGGAGTTGGTTGTGGTGAGTCCTACGACAAAGGCTCCGCTGTCGTGTCCTGCCCTCAGTCCGTTGACGCTGTCCTCGAAGACTACGCATTCCTCGGGGCTTGCCCCCATGGTTTCAGCGGCACGCTGGTAGCAGTCGGGGAAAGGCTTTCCGCGTCCGGCATCTTCTGCGGTGAAGACGCGGTCGAACATCGCGGTCAGTGTCGGCAGTTGTTTGGTCAGCGATGCCATCTTGTTTCTGTTGCTGCTGGTGACAATGGCACACGGAATCCCCACCGCGCGTGTTTGGGAGAGGAACGTTTCGACGCCGGGGAACATTTCGTAGTTCATAGCGTCTTCAAAGGCCCGCAGACGTTGTTCCACATCCTTTGCAAGCGTTTCTTTCCCTTCGAAATAGTCAGTGAAGATGGCTGTGAGGGTGTTCCCTTTGATGCGGTTGGCGAAATCTGCGATTTCCGGGAAAAATGCTTTGCCGATGCTGTCCCAAAAACGGAAATACTGGCCTTCCGTGTCAATGATTACCCCGTCAAGGTCGAAAAGTGCGGCTTTAATCATTCTTGTTCCTTATATTATTAATGTGTAGGTTTTAATTTCTATTATGTTTTCACGGAAGATATATGGCGTAGGGGAAACTGTATATGACATCCTCTTTCGCAACGGCAATCCTTTGAAGGCTGTTCCTGGTGGTTCGGCCTTTAACGCCCTTATCACATTAGGGCGCTGTGGACTGAGTCCTGTGCTGTCTACGTTTGTGGGCGATGACCCCATAGGGCGTCTGACTCTTGATTTCATGCAGCGCAACGGTGTGGACACCGGGTATGTCGAAATCAGGAAAAACAGCAAAAGTCACCTTTCATTGGCATTCCTCAACGAAGTGAATGATGCTGAGTATGTGTTCTATAAGGACCATGCATCACTTTCCGTGGAGTTGACACTTCCAGCGTTCTTGCCGGGCGATTATCTGCTTTTCGGCAGTTTCTTTGCCATCAATCCTGTCATACGTCCCCAAATGTTGCGGTATCTTTCCGCTGCCGTACATGCAGGTGCTACCCTATACTATGATATCAATTTCCGGCCTTCACATCTCAAAGACCTTCCCGCCGTAAAGGAACATGTCTTGGAGAACATCCGTCTGTCGTCCGTGGTCAGAGGCAGCATGGAGGATTTTCACTGCCTTTTCGGTGTGGATAATGATTGTCCCGATCGTTACGCTCTGGCAGCAGACATCTATCATCGGCATTTGAAAGGGGAATGTCCCTATCTATTGGTGACAGATGGTGCAAGGGCTGTGCACGTACTTACCCCTGTGCGGCACTTGGTATTTGAGGTTGCCCCCATCAGCACCGTGAGTACGGTGGGAGCAGGCGACAATTTCAATGCCGGAATCGTGTACTTCATGTCCAGGCAGGGCATTACAAAAGCAGACTTGGTGGAACTTTCTGAAGAGGTGTGGGCTCAAATGGTACATACTGCCCAGCGGTTTTCTGCATGTGTATGCCAGTCGTTGGACAATTATGTCAATGAGAAATTTGTCGTCACGTTACGGGGCCGCGATGCCACGGTGTGATGCTACGGTGTTTGTTGCTTAAAATCACAAGTTGCTTAAATCATATAAAAAAGCGATGAACTCTAACCTTCGTCTGCTTCCGTTAGAGTTCACCGTATAGTAAATCAGTTGAAATGGTAGAGGAAGGTAGCCATGCCTGTGAGCGCCGGCTTCTTCTGGCCCTCGATTTCAATCTTGAAGGAGATGACAGCCTTGCAGATTCCATGGATGTTGGCAATGTCTGCCAGGGTAGAAATCAGGCGAATGCGCTGTCCGCTGAGTACAGGCTGTCCGAATTTCATCTTGTCCATTCCGTAGTTGACCATCATCTTCAAGTTGTTCACCTGGATGGTCTGCTCCCAAAGATGGGGGAGGAGGCTGAGTGTCAGGTAGCCGTGGGCAATGGTCTGTCCGAAGGGGCCTTCCTTAGCACGTTCGGGGTCCACGTGAATCCATTGGTGGTCGAGGGTGGCATCGGCGAAAAGGTTGATGCGTTCCTGTGGCACTTCAAGCCAGTCGGATATACCTAAAACTTCACCGACGTGTGCGGCGAACTCTTCGTAGTTGTTGATGATTAGCATGGTGTAGAGTAGTGTGTATGGTGGTTTAACTGTTCACTTTCGGCCTATTTTTATCGTCGGCTGGCCTCTGTCATGGTCAGCGACGAAATCTTGAACTGCTCCGTCAGTGTGGCTTCTGCGGTGTAGCTTCCGAAGGTTTTTCCCTCGTTGTCGCGCTCAATGTACTGGTCTGTGGAGAAAGAGACGTGGTAGACGGTTTCTCCGGCTTCGTTACGGCTCTTCTTTATGGCGTAGTCATTATTGAGTGCAAAGCGACAGCTTTTAATATGCTCGTTGTAAGTGCGTGCGATAATCCCTGCTACATCCACTTTGGTGGCGTTGCTTTTCGAGAGGAACTTTGTCATGACGGGCGTAATGCAGGTGTTCAATGTCTCCTCGTCGTTGTTGCCGAAGGCCTTGAAAAAGGTGGAAAGTGCCATTTCGATGGCGATTTTCTCTTCGTCTGAGGGCTGTGCTTCGCTGATTTTCTCCTGAGCGATGCTTGCCTCCGAGAGATAGCGTCCGTTGGGGTGTTCCTCAATGTAGGTTGCAATGGCTTCCGGGGAGCCGTCTTCCATGGCAGCAATCCAATCAAGGGAGTCGATTTTGATGTCGCACTGGTAGGCAAGGATGCTGTTGGGATAGTTCTTTTTGAACCGCTCGTATTCGTAGCGAGTGCCTCCGATGGCCAGCCCACGCCATTCGCTGTACATCTTCTGCAGCCTGTTGTAGCGTTCCTTCACTTCTTCTGCATGCAAGCCGTTGGGGAAGTGCTTAAGATACGCCTCGTAGTCGTCCAGCGATTCGTTGTCTTCCAGTATCTGGTAAGCTGTGTTTTCATCGTTTTCCTCCTGCTGTCCGGTGTAGAGGTAGTACAGTCCTCCTGCAATTCCTAAAAGGATGAAGATGAAGACGATGGAAATGACAAGGGGTTTGCGGTTTTTTTTCCCTTTTGTAGGGTTTCCGTCCGTATTCTTGGGTTGCAGAACTTCAATTTCTTCCATGTGTGTATGCTATTGTAAACGGTACTTATAATGCATTGCAATTGCACGACCGGCGTTTCTGTTCCCAACAAGGGGATGCTGGTTATCGTCGGGATGCATGATTATCAAGAAGTCTGGCCGATTTTCTTGGAGGGGAATCACGGGCGCAGTCGTGGGGCGTCATCCCCCTGCAAAGGCAGATTTTGCCGTTTGTATGTGTGTGTTTGGGGCTTCAGGGAATGCAAAAATACAATTTTCCCCTTTATTGTTTGGTGCTTTGGTGTGAAAAGAGGTATTTTTGCATCGTAATGTCGGAAAAATGCATTTATGACATTCAAAAAAAGGGGGTGACTTTCTAATCGCGTTTCGCTGTAAAGCCCCCTGTTCATCTATAATCTATACTTTATTTTGTTTTAATTATGAAACTGAAAACTTTCATTTTTGGCCTTATCGCCTGCTTCCTGACCACCAGCTGTAGCCTTACGAATGCCGCCAAGGGCGGTATGATCGGAGGTGCAAGCGGCACCGCTGCCGGAGCAGCCGTAGGACTTCTCATCAGCAAGCTTGCCGGTACCAACACCGCAAAGACCACCAGCATCGCCGCTGCTGCCGGTATGGCTGTAGGCGCAACTGCCGGTTCGCTTATCGGTCACAAGATGGACAAGGCCGCCAAGGCTGCCGCTGCCCTCAACGGTGCCGATGCCGAACTTCTTACTGATGCTGACGGTACTAGCTACGTGAAGGTAACCTTCGACAGCGGAATCCTCTTTGCTACTGGCAAGAGTGTCCTCAACGCTGCTGCACAGAGCAGCTTGAACAGCTTCGCACAGAACGTCCTCACCCCCGATATGGATGTGAACATCATCGGTTATACCGACAATGACGCGTGGCGTGGCTGCACCGCAGAGCAGAGCGCACAGAAGAATCTCGATCTTTCGCTTGCCCGTGCCAATGCTGTGAGCAACTATCTGAAGGCCAATGGTGCCACCGCTACGCAGATTAGCAGCGTACAGGGGTTGGGCGAGGCTAACCCTGTAGCCAGCAACGCTACCGCTGAGGGCAAGGCCCAGAACCGTCGCGTGGAAGTCTACATCCTGCCTTCCGCTGCTATGATTGAGGCTGCCAACAACGGTACCCTCCAGTAATTTATTTCTGTACTGGCTTCTGTGAAGCCAACTGGTAACGCCCCTTTCGGAATGTTCCGAAAGGGGCGTTTTGCAGTTCGCCCAGCATGGGTATATTCTAACGGGTGCAAGTCCCCAAGCCGCCCTGATAACGGGAAGGCTATAGCCAACGACAAGGGTGTCCGTGGCGACACGAAATCTGAAGGATGTCTTCGGCAAATGCTGTCAGTATGTCCCTACATAGGAAGCCGACAGCATGAAATAAATATGCCGAATAATTGCGAGCGTTGTGACGGTGCTGTATGTGCGTTTTCAGTTCGCCGCCATGAATTCTTCAAGGAAGCGTACGTCGTTTTCAGAGAAGAGACGGAGGTCCTTAACCTGATATTTGAGGTTTGTGATGCGTTCGACTCCCATTCCGAAGGCGTAGCCTTTGTAGATATGGGGGTCGATGCCGTTGGCCTGGAGGACGTTGGGGTCGACCATTCCGCACCCGAGGATTTCCACCCATCCCGTGTGTTTGCAGAATGCGCAGCCCTCACCGCCGCAGATGTTGCACGAAATGTCCATCTCTGCCGAAGGTTCGGTAAAGGGGAAGTATGACGGCCGCAGGCGTATGCGGGTGTCGGGACCGAACATTTCGCGTGCAAAGGTAAGGAGCACCTGTTTGAGGTCAGTAAAGCTAACGTCACGGTCGATGTAGAGTCCTTCAACCTGGTGGAAGAAGCAGTGTGCGCGTGCACTGATGGCCTCGTTGCGGTAGACGCGTCCTGGGCATATGACGCGTATGGGCGGCTGGTTCTGCTCCATGACGCGGCTCTGTACTGAGCTGGTGTGTGTGCGTAGGAGCACGTCGGGGTGGCTTTCGATGAAGAAGGTGTCCTGCATGTCGCGTGCGGGATGGTCTTCGGCGAAGTTCATGGCGCCGAAGACGTGCCAGTCGTCTTCAACCTCGGGGCCGTCGGCGAGTGTGAAGCCCATGCGTGAGAAGATGTCGACGATTTCATGCGTGACGATGGAGAGTGGATGTCGTGTGCCGAGGCGTATGGGGTAAGGCGTGCGTGTGAGGTCGAGGTCGGAGTGGTCGTCGTCGGTGGTCGCCAAAGCCGCCTTCAGGTCGGCGAAGCGAGCCGTGAGGGCGTCTTTGGCGCGGTTGATGAGGATGCCCACCTCGCGTTTCTGTTCGGCAGGGACGTTGCGGAAGTCCGCCATGAGCTGGTTGACGAGACCTTTCTTGGAGAGGTATTTGAGCCGTAAACTTTCGAGTTCTTCGGCGTTGTGTGCCTGAAGGTTTTCGGCTTCAGACAGCAGATGTTTGATTTTTTCTATCATAAATGATTTTTCTATCGTAATATAGGGGGGCTTCTATAAATTAGTTTTATTACATAGAGGAGTATCCTAATGTCCCCCCTCCGTGGGGTTACGGAGAAGGGGGGGGATATGAGCTGGAGGGGAGGGTGCTACCGTTGTCAGTCGAGTTTGAGCACGGCAAGGAATGCCTTTTGCGGCACCTGCACGTTTCCGATTTCCTTCATGCGTTTTTTACCCCGTTTCTGTTTTTCGAGGAGTTTTCGTTTTCGTGAAATGTCGCCGCCGTAGCATTTTGCGGTGACGTCCTTGCGGACCTGTTTCACCGTTTCGCGTGCGATGATCTTCGCGCCGATGGCCGCCTGTATGGCAATATCAAATTGCTGTCGGGGGAGGAGTTCCTTAAGTTTTTCACACATGCGGCGTCCGAACGTCACGGAATTGTCTACGTGTGTGAGTGTAGAGAGGGCGTCGACGGGTTCGCCGTTGAGTAGAATGTCGAGTTTGACGAGCTTTGAGGTGCGGAACCCGATGGGGTGATAGTCGAAGGAGGCATAGCCTTTGGAGATGCTTTTCAGCTTGTCGTAAAAGTCGATGACGATTTCTGCCAGTGGCATGTCATAATGCAGTTCCACGCGGTTGCCGCTCACATACTCCTGTTTGACGAGTTCTCCTCGTTTTCCGAGGCAGAGGGTCATGATGTTCCCGATGAAGTCGGTGCGTGTGATGATGCTTGCACGGATGTAGGGCTCTTCGATGTGGTCGATTTCCATGGCATCTGGCATGCCGGCAGGATTGTGGACTTCGATGAGCTTTTGGTGTTTGTCGTAGATGTTGTAGCTCACGTTCGGTACCGTGGTAATGACATTCATATTGAATTCGCGGTCGAGGCGTTCCTGTACGATTTCCATGTGTAGGAGTCCGAGGAATCCGCATCTGAAGCCAAAGCCAAGTGCTACGGACGATTCTGGGGTGAAGGTAAGCGAGGCATCGTTGAGCTGCAGCTTTTCGAGTGAGGTACGCAGCATTTCGAAGTCCTCGGCTTCGATGGGATAGACACCGGCAAATACCATCGGCTTTACCTCTTCGAAGCCGTCGATGGCCTGGGAGCATGGATTTTCGACGGTGGTAATGGTGTCGCCTACCTTGACTTCCGTAGCGGTCTTGATGCCGCTGACAATGTATCCCACGTCGCCGCATCCCAAGGCCTTTTTCGGGCAGAGGTCCATTTTCAGCACTCCAATTTCGTCGGCATTGTATTGCTTTTCGGTATTGACGAAGAATACATGCTGTCCGCTCTTAATGGTGCCGTTGACAATCTTGAAATAGGCAATGATACCGCGGTAGCTGTTGAAGACAGAATCGAAAATGAGTGCCTGAAGTGGAGCTTCGGGGTCGCCCGTCGGTGCGGGAATGCGTTCCACCACGGCGCGGAGGATATCGTCGATGCCCTGTCCTGTCTTTCCCGAGGCACGGATGATTTCCGAGCGGTCGCACCCAAGGAGTTCCACAATCTCGTCCTCCACCTCTTCAGGCATGGCGTTCGGCATGTCGCACTTGTTGATGACGGGAATGATTTCCAGGTCATGGTCGATGGCCATATAAAGGTTTGAAATGGTCTGCGCCTGTACGCCCTGTGTAGAGTCTACCACGAGGAGGCATCCCTCGCAGGCAGCGATAGAGCGCGACACCTCATAGGCGAAGTCCACGTGTCCCGGGGTGTCGATGAGGTTGAGCACATAGGGGGTCTTGCTCTGCAGTTCTTCCTTTTCGCCATCGTAGAGGTAATCCATTTGTATGGCGTGGCTCTTGATGGTGATGCCGCGCTCTTTCTCAAGGTCCATGTCGTCGAGCATTTGCCCCTCTGTAATCTGGATGGTGTCGGTGCGCTCCAGCAGTCGGTCGGCAATGGTGCTTTTTCCATGGTCAATGTGGGCGATGATGCAGAAGTTTCGGATATGTTTCATGGGCATTCTTGAATTATGGACGGGGTGGAGGGCTTTGTCCTTATGGAATGTCGAGTGTTTTATGTGTTTGCAGAGAAAGTCTCCACTGTGGATGAAGCTTTATGTAATGGATAGTAGCATGCAAAATCTTGCGGTTTGCCGTGGCATCTCCCACGTCGCAGGGTTGGAGAAAGCGGTGTAGGATGTGAAATTGCTTGTATTCGCGGGGTTCGTCCGTACCGTTGTACACCACCTTCAGCTCGTCGTACCGTTGCGTTACGGGTTCTGCGTTAGGGGCAAAGGCATCTTTCGGCGAGAGTGTCACCCAGTCCACGTTTTCCGGCAGACGGTGTGTGCCGTTTGTCTCCACGTGCACTCGCCATCCTTCGCGGTGTAGGGCATCAACGAGTGATGCGGTGAGGAAGAGTGATGGTTCGCCTCCTGTAATCACCAAAAAGCGCGAGGGATATTGCCTGACTTGCGCCACGATTTCGTTTTCGGTCATTTCCCTTCCCTCCTCGTGGTGCGTATCGCAAAAAGGACATCGGAGATTGCATCCGCTGAGCCGTAAGAACACCGCCGGAGTGCCGGTATGGAACCCCTCACCTTGGAGAGAATAGAAAATTTCGTTGACCTTCATAATAGTGTGATAGCTGGTTTCCTGATCAAGGTGCTGCAGGACGATGCTGTGCCCCGCTTTGCGAAACCCTCAAAAGCCGAGATGCTCAAAACCTGGCCTGATGTATGCGGCAATGTTTCCTTCAGACTCCTGGAAGACGACTTTGTAAGCTTGGGGAATCTGTTCGCATATCCATCGTGCCATATTTTCCGCAGTGGTATTGAAGTCGAAAAGGTCGTTGAGATTGCGATGGTCGAGCCGTTCCGTAACCAGTTCTTTCAGGTGTGTAAAGTCGACCACCATTCCGTTTCTGTCCAGTGTTTCAGCACAGCAATAGACGGTGATGACGCCGTTGTGCCCATGAAGCCTTTGGCATTTGCTCTCGTAGTCAAGCCTTAGTTGGTGGGCATAGGATATTTCGATGCGTTTCGAAACAAAATACATAAAGGGGTGTTGCAGTTGTGGTTAAGGGGGGGATAAGGATTCTATCGTAGAGATGCAGTCGTAAAGATTCTTTTGTGGTATCCCCCCATATTATGCTTGGAATCAGACGAACCTAACTTCAGGATGAAGAGTGATGCCAAACCTTTCGTGTACATCGTGCTGTATGGTTTCGGCAAGCGTGGTAATATCCTTGCCGGTGGCTCCTCCCAGATTGGTGAGTACCAATGGCTGCAAAGGGTTGACGCCAGCCCTGCCAAGGCATCTGCCTTTCCATCCGCATTGTTCGATAAGCCATGCAGCGGGGATTTTCACTCCTTTTCTTCCATCTGCGGTTTGAGCGTTGAAGTGTGGCATGTCAGGATATTCGGTGAGCAATCGTGAGGCAAGTGTGGTATCCACTACAGGATTCATAAAGAAAGAACCTGCGTTTCCAGTGATCTTGGGGTCGGGCAGTTTTTGCTGCCGAATCTGGATGACTGCATTGCGGATATCCTTTGCCGATGCTTTTGCAGGTTCTATACCTTCATTCACCAGTTGCCGTGCAATTGCAGCATGCGAGAGTGTGGGGACGAAATGCTTCTTCAGACGGAACCAAACGTAGGTGACGAGGAAAATGTCTTTAAGTTCGTCCTTGAAAATGCTGGAGCGGTAGCCATATCGGCATTCATTGCGGAGGAGCGTAGCCTCATGAGGTGCTTCAGCATGATCGTTCGGAATATATACACCTTCGACCTTGACGATGCAGTCAGCGGCTTCTGCGCCGTAAGCTCCGATGTTTTGGACAGCCGATGCTGCCACGGTGCCGGGAATGAGGGAGAGATTTTCAAGTCCGTACCATCCGCGTCCTGTGCAATAGTCCACTAGGTCGTCCCAGATTTCACCGCCTCCAACGCGCAAGGTAATTTCGAGGCCTTCTTCTTCCGGATATATTCCGGTAATGCTGTTGTGGACAACTGTTCCGGGATAATGGGGATTGACAAAAAGTATGTTGCTGCCTTCGCCGATGGGAAGCCAAGGCAAGCCCGACGACTGCAAGTGTCGGGCTGCTATCAGACATTCGTCGATGCTGTGGTAACAGATGAGTTCCTTGCAATCGGCTTCGATTCCGAAGGTGTTGTAGGGCCTAAGTGAATGGGGCATTTTGGGGAGCTTGGGGTTGTCGGGGGGGTAGTATGTCAGTTTTCCAGTCGTGTGAGCATCCACTCGCCGTTGGCATTTTTCCGAAACTGCATATTGCTTTCCATGCCGCTGCTGAGTGCACGTATGGAAAGGATGCGGAACTTGGAGTTGCGGAAGCCTTGTCCATAGAGGATGTTCGTGATTTTCTGCTTGGGGAGTTTCGGTGCAAAATCCAGGAATTGGTCGGCTGCAATCACGCCGTCCACAACTTCGAAAACATCGTCGTCGAAAGTGCTGAAGGGTAGCGGATCCTCGATATGGGCACGTTGGAAGATGCTGTCAGTGGCAAATCGTTGGTAGAAACTGTAGAAGTCGCTGTTCTCGCTCTCGCCGAGTTCCTTTTCCTCCATAGCAACAAGACGCCATTCGCCGTCGGTCTTCTTGAAGCGGTAGGCTTTTGTACGATGGGTGTCAATGTTGATTTCCTCTACCGTCACGGATTTCAGTGTGGTGTCCTTGGCCATGGCCTCTTCCTTGATGTTGTCGAAGATGAGGGTGTAGACTTCCTCTTCGCTGTACATCTTGTCGAACGTCCAGGCCTTTCGGTCTATATGTCTTCGTTCATCGTCGATGGTGTAAGGCAGGGGAAAGTTGGTGCGTTCTTTTTGGAAATACGGGTTCTTCATGAAGGCAAAGGCAAAATCGTCGAAGAGTTCGTCGGCTTTCTTCGGCGGGATGACAAACTCCGCTTCGGGGATGCTGTCCTTTGTTTCCGTGACGTGTTCAAGGCTGTCCTCTTCAAGGACCTCTTCAACGGGAATGTCCATCTTGCCCTTGCAGGATGTCCACATTCCGCAGAGGATGAGACAAAGGGAAAGGATGGAGAGTAGATGATGGGTTTTCATTGTTTGTTTTGCAAGGAGAGTAGGGGCTTTGTTCCTTGATATTTCGTGCAAATATACGAAGAAAGCCTAAAATCGTGGAAAAGTAGGCCTTTTTTTTCTTCTTTTGTGCCTCTGTTCCTGCTGCTTTTTATGCTGAAGGTGCTGTTTTGTCGTCCAATTCTGCAGGTGTTTGACACTATGGGGACGGCGCATTGTGACGGTCCCAGCTATTTGTTGTATCAAATGTGGGTGACCTCTCCGTTGGCTTTGTTGTCGGTTTCTCGCCATGGCAATGGCTGAGCAAGCTCGTCATTGCTCATCTGGCTTAACGAAAACATTGAGCTTCGCTCTTCGTTTTCTCGCCATGGCAATGGCAGGGCAAGCTCGTCATTGCTCATCTGGCTTAACGAAAACATTGAGCTTCGCTCTTCGTTTTCTCGCCATGGCAATGGCTGAGCAAGCTCGCCATTGCTCATCTGGCTTAACGAAAACGTTCTCTTTGGGGGCGGGAAAGAGGCTTCGGAAAGTTAAAAAAAGAAGAATGCACACTCCGTTTCAGTAGAGCTTTGTCAATGACGGAAAATGTGTGCGGGGATGGTTGTAAATCTAGAATTTTAATGACAGTGTGCAACGTTGGTTTTAGAACGGAATAATGTACAGAAAACGGTGATATGTAATGTGCTGTTGTCATTTTTCTCTATTCTCTGGACGGTATGTATGGTGAAAAATGTGTCAAAATGCCGGTTAATCGCTCTCAAAACATGGTATAAACGGATATCATGCTAAAAAACATCGGAATTCTCAATGTAAAACATCCGCATTTTTGCCATTAAACATCGGAACTTTTGGGTAGAGATGTCCGATGTTTTTGTTTTTTCCGGTCGTAAAACATACGAAATGCTCAAGATCCTGTTTGCTAATATTTTGGACTGAGACAAGTTCTGCTTGTTTCCTATGGCCTTCTCGAGGCGTTAAGGCATAGTGTGCAATCTTGAATTTGCTTACAAGGATTCTCTGTGAAATTATTGCACAGTCCCATGTTGCCTGTGCTTTGGGAGCAATTATTTCTTCGCAAGTGTTGGATGTCATTTTACTTTTTCTTGCCATGGCAATGACCGAGCAAGCTCGTCATTGCTCATCTGACTTAACGAAAACGTTCAGTTTCTTGCCCTCTTTTCTGCTTGGTGTTTTTTCCTTTACCGTTCGTCGTGCATAAAGGTTTGAAATAGCGTTCCGGCAAAAGGAAATCTTTGGGGAAAAGTGTTGCCAAACGTGCGGATGACGAAGGTGATAAAGACAAAAAAATCCCTCTGTCGGATAGGGGCAGAGGGATTGGTCTTCAGAAACTAAGGTTTAGGCTTATGGAGAGCTGCTCGTTGAATTGCACATAGCTTTTGTGGCCTTCTTTCTTGGTTACACTGTTGTCGAAGCGAGGATACAGGAACAGCTTGGTACTCAGATACTTGTTTACTCTGAGGTTGATGGTGTTCTCCCATTCCATTTTAAGGTGCTTGTAATCGTAAAACGCATAGTATCTCCACGACCAGCTTATGGCATCACAGAATTTCACATTGCCGTTTACGGTGACGGTGGAACCGAATGTGCTCTTGTGGTGTTTCCCCTGTTCGATGCCGAAACGTCCGACGATGGCTGAGCGGTCGCAGTATTTGACATTGATGGCGATGGGGGACAGGGTGGCAGACAGGCTGGCTTTCTTCTTACTCAGCTTATAGTCCATACCCAGCGAGACGATGGCTTCGAAGGGAGACATAAAGTCGGAGGTTACATCATCGGAGTTGGCATTGAATGTTTTGTAGAATTGTGTCCACGATTGCAGCATCAGTGTATAGTACCAATGTTTGGTGGCCTGGAGTCCGATTTTGTTTGTCATACGGAGCAGGTCGGCATTCGTCTTGAACTTATGGTGCGTATCGGAGGAGAGGGTCTGAAATCCAAGACGGGTTTCGAGCTTGTTGTTCGAGGTGAATTTCTGTTTGTTGTCGTAGTTAGCTTCAACGTTGAAGTTTCCAAGCATCGAAAGGAAGTCGCTGCCTCCCTTATACCAGTTTTCCGTTACATAGTATTGCATGAATTCCAGCGAGAAATTTCCTTTGACCGTCCAGAAGTTTGGCCGTCTGACGGTGATGTGGAATTCTCCGGGTGTGAAGGTTTCCTGCACCTTCTCCCCTTTCTGAACCACTTTTTCGGGAGTTTCCACGTCCGTGTTATGGTGCAGTTTCTTGTCGTCCTTTTCTTGGGTGGCGGACACTGAGGGTGGTGGTGGCAGAATGGGTGTGGTAAGGTCGAACTTTACGCTGTAAGGCCTTGACGCATAATTGTACAGAAGTGCGCGGTTGATGGCGCTTGCGGCAGGAGGGACAAGGGATTTGTCTGAGAAGGCAAGAGACGGCTTGCCCTGGGGCGGAAGGGCCAGTTCGGCCCGCAATGTGGATCCGAAGATGGTGGAACTGGAAAAGAGGGGAAAATAGTAAGGGTTTTCAAGCGTTTCTTCCGCTGTGTTGATGCTGTAGACCTTCCGTCGCAGGATAAGACTGTCCAACGCGGCGGAGTAGTGGGCTGCTGTGGCACTGATGCTATCGGAGAGGGAATTCGTGTTTTTTTGTCGTGAAAACCATGAATCTCCGGTGGCGCGTTGGCCTGTAGCCGGTAATACCGCCAGCCACATTGCAGCTATAACAGACAGGAGGGGAGAAATGCGGTAAATCATTCAGATATGTTTTGTTCGGAAATTCGGGGTTGCTCCGCTGGGCTATTGCCGTATGCCCCTGTGGTCGAGGGCTTCGGTATATTTGCGGGCGTTGAGCATATGGGTACTGTAGTCGGCGGCAAAGTTGTGTGCCCCGGAGAAATCTTCCTTGGCGCACATATATATATAATTGTGCTCCGCGTGGTTCAATACGGCATCAATGCTCGACACAGAGGGGATGCAGATGGGGCCTGGAGGAAGTCCTGCATGTCGGTAGGTGTTGTACGGACTGTCGCAAAGCAGGTGTTTGTGAAGGATTCTGCGAAGGGAAAAATCGCCGAGGGCGAATTTCACGGTAGGGTCGGCCTGGAGCGGCATGTTACGGTGCAGACGGTTGATGTACATGCCAGCCACTATGGGACGCTCCGGGACGAACTGGGTTTCCTGTTCTACAATGCTGGCAAGTGTCAACGCATCGTTTCGGGAGAAACCGGGGGCGATGTGCTGCAGGCGGGAACTGCGTTGGGAATTCCAGAAAGCATCGCTTTCGCGCTTCATGCGCTTCATCAGAGCTCGGGGTGTAACCGTCCAATAAACTTCGTAAGTGTTAGGGATGAAAAGGCATATTGCCGTTTCACGCTTCAGAGAGTATGCTGCCAAAAGGCAACTGTCTGTAAGGGCTTTGTAGAAGCTGTCGGCAGGCATCTCAAGGTGCTCGCCAAGAAAATCCGCAAGGTCGTCAACAGTCCTCAAAGTTGGGACGGTGAGCTTCAGCGGCTGTTCCTGCCCCGTTTGCAGATGACGTAGCGATTTGACGGTGGGGGTTCCTGAGCCGATGTCGTAGCGTCCGGGACGCATGTTTGAATAATAACCTGTCAGCTGCGCCAAGATGCGGAAGGCGGTACGCTGTGGAAAGTTTCCTATGCTGTCAATCTGCTTGCTGACTTCGGCAGGAGTGCTGTTCCGGTGGACGAAGACAATGCATTCCTTGCTTCCCCCCATGCCGCTAAGAGCACCGTATGCAATGAATCCTAAAGCGGCTGAAAGGAGTAGTAAAAAAGCAAAAAGGAGCTTCTTTTTCTTCATTTTTTTGTCTGTTTTTTGTCAAAATCTACGGCAAAATTACGCAAAAAAGCCTTTCCCGGTAAAAAATACACGGTAAATCTCTTGCAGAATGCAGATATAATGTTAATTTTGCACAAAACATTCAGAATTGAGCATCTTTACCTTTTTGTCCGTTATAGCGCAAACGTGTTGCAGCAAGCGACGGACAGCAGGTTTTAATGTATCAGGGCAAGGTGTTTGTCATTTGTTTGGATGACAAGCGTCTGCCATCAATAAACCATACAAGACAGATAGTATGCTTTCATACCAGTATGCTGACTACGTGGGCTTGATAGAAAACAGCATCAAGACACGGTGGAACTCTGGGGCCTTGACGGACTTCCAAGGCCAGACATGCCAATATAAGGATGTCGCGCGTAAAATAGAGAAGCTTCATATCCTTTTTGAAAATGCCGGGGTCGAGCGCGGCGACCGCATTGCCATTTGCGGACGCAACAGTGCACATTGGGCCATAGCTTTTCTCGCCACACTTACTTACGGGTGTGTGGCGGTGCCCATTCTTCATGAGTTCAAGGCCGAGCAGGTGCACAACATTGTCAATCATAGTGAAGCCCGCCTGCTCTTTGCCGGTGATTATGTATGGCCTACACTTACTCCGGATGAGATGCCGGGAATAGAGGGAGTCATTCATATGCCGGACTTTGCCCTGAAGGTGAGCCGTAGTGAGCGGCTTTCGGAAGCTCGTGCACGCCTAAACGAGTTCTTCGGCCGGAAATACCCGGAGCGTTTCACCGCCGACGATGTGCATTATGTGCCGCAGCCTGACGGTGAAGAACTCAGCATGATTAATTATACGAGTGGTTCTACTGGTAATCCCAAGGGAGTGATGATTCCTTACCGTGCCCTTTGGAGCAACTATCAGTTTGCCATTGAGGTGCTTGGCAACACCTGCAAACCTGGCGACCGTGTGGTAAGCATGCTGCCTATGGCGCATATGTATGGCATGGCTTTTGAATTCCTCTTCGAATTCCTCCATGGTATCCATATACATTTCCTCAACCGCCTCCCGAGCCCGAAGATTATTGTACAGGCTTTTGCCGAGGTGAAGCCTTGCATTGTCATTGCTGTGCCGATGATTATTGAGAAAATCATTCGGAAGAACGTGCTGCCAAAGGTCCAGACCCACACCATGCAGATGCTGCTTCGTATGCCTGTGGTCAAGGGAAAGATATTGGAAAAGATTCGTTTTGAGATTCAGAAGGTCTTTGGAGGCCGTTTCTATGAGGTCATCATGGGAGGTGCCGGGCTGAATCCCGATGTGGAGAACTTCCTCCGTAAGATAGGGTTTAACTATACCGTAGGTTATGGATCCACGGAGTGTGCACCCATTATGAGTTATGAGGACTGGCATCGGTTTGCACAAGGGAGTTGCGGAAAGGTGGCACCTCGGATGGAAGTGAAAATCAATTCGAAGGACCCCTATAGAATTCCCGGGGAAATCCTTATGCGTGGAGCGAATGTGATGCTCGGGTACTATAAGAATCCCGAGGCAACGGCAGCAACTATCGACCCCGAAGGATGGTACCACAGTGGCGATATGGGAGTGTTGGATGCTGAAGGCAATATTTATATCCGCGGACGTTGCAAGAACATGCTGTTGGGAAGCAATGGACAGAATATCTATCCCGAAGAAATTGAGGACAAGCTCAATTCCATGCTCTATGTTTCCGAGAGTATAGTCATACAGAAGGGCGACAAGCTCTATGCGCTCATCTATCCTGATTGGGAGCATCTCGAAAAGGATGGGCTGACCCACAAGGAAATCCGTGAGCAGATGGATGCCAATATCCGTGAACTGAATTTGCGCATCAACAAATATGAGCAGATAGTAGGATACCGTCTCTACAAGGAGGAATTTGAGAAGACTCCCAAGAAGTCTATCAAACGTTTCCTATATGAGGACGCTGACGTGGAGCAATAAGGCTGGATGCGCTGCCCTCGAAATAGGGTAGCGCCAGCATGAACGTTCAGGTTCCCCTGCTGAATCTTTTGCGAAAATTCTTGAATTTCTCGTGTTTTTTTTTCTGTAAAAGCGGCAAAAAAAACAAAAAAAAGTTTGGCAAAAGAGCCTCTTTGCCGTAAATTTGCAGGCGAAACAAGGTTTGCGACATATGCCGGTTTGAGACATGATAATGCCATAGAAATCGAATCGGATGAAATCTTGTCGCCTGGTGCCGGCACTATCCGTTGCACGATACCAGATACACCATATAAATAAAAGAACAAGAAAACCATGATGTCGTTCTATTTTGCATATTCCTTTTTTTACTTTGTCTTTTCGACAGAGCGGGGAATTTGAGTGCCAACGGACGACACATGATAAAAGAAATCCATAAGGTTGTATTTCCCGCTTTCGGATTGTTTCGAGAGTGGGAAATTTTATTTTCCTAAACTACAGAGACCAAAAACTAACAAGACAATGACAAAGGTTGCCATACAGGGAAATGCTGGATGTTTTCACGAAATTGCCGCAAGACGGTTTTACGGACCACGATCCGTTGATACCGTCTATTGCGATACCTTTGAGGATGTTTTCTCTGCCATGCAGGCTAACCCCGATGAGTGTTTGGGCATGATTGCCATAGAAAACACCATTGCCGGCTCGCTGTTGCATAATTATGAACTGCTGCGCGAAAATGGAAGCCGCATTATTGGAGAGTACAAACTTCATATCAAGCATGCTTTGCTCTGCCTTCCCGAGGATGACTGGGATACTTTGACAGAGGTAAATTCTCACCCGGTAGCCCTGATGCAGTGCCGTAACTATCTGCATAAACACCGCTGCTTGCGGGTGGTTGAGGCGACTGACACGGCAGGGTCTGCTGAAAACATTGCACGATTTGGACTCCGGGGCCATGCCTCTATTTGCCATGCCAGTGTGGCGGAACTGTATGGCCTGAAGGTACTTGAAGACAGTATAGAGGACAACAAGCATAACTTTACCCGCTTTCTGTTGCTTGCAGACCTTTGCAGTAAGGGGAATCCCGAAAATCCATGGGGAAAGACCGACAAGGCGAGCATTGTCTTTGCTTTGCCACATGAAGAGGGAAGCCTGGCAAAGGTGCTGGCCATTCTCAGTTTCTATAGGATAAACCTTACGAAAATTCAGTCGTTACCCATTATTGGACGGGAATGGGAATATCTTTTCTATATCGACTTGCAGTATGATGACCGCGACCGTTACCTTCAGAGTATTGATGCGGTGCGACCTCTGACACGCGATTTGCGGATTTTGGGAGAATACCATGCTGCAGAATGAAATGGCTATACGAAGGAAGATTCTACACTCCCTTTTTATATTTGATATATGTATATATTTGAGATATGATACAAGTAAATCCTGCTGAACGTCTTGGAAAAGTCAAGGAGTATTATTTTTCCCGGAAACTTGCAGAAATAGCGCGTCTTCGCGAAGACGGTCATGATATCGTCAGTCTTGCCATTGGCAGCCCTGACCTTCCGCCTCCTCCCATAGCTGTTGAAACCCTTTGCACGGTGGCTCATGACGAGCGGTCGCATGGCTACCAGCCCACAAAAGGTACACTGGAACTGCGCAAGGCTATTGCACGCTTTTATAAAAGACATTATGGTGTGTGTCTTGATGCTGACAGCGAAGTGATGCCTCTCATTGGCAGCAAGGAGGGTATCCTGCACACCACTTTGGCTTTCGTAAATCCTGGGGATACAGTCCTTGTGCCTGACCCTGGTTATCCTACATACACTTCGTTGCCAACGTTGCTCGGTGCAAATGTTGTGCATTATCCTCTGAAATCCGATGACGACTATCAGCCGGATTTCGATTTCCTGGAAAGCTTTGATACCTCGCAGGTAAAAATGCTTTGGACGAACTATCCCAATATGCCCACAGGTGCAAAGGCTCAAGGCAAAACCTATGAGCGTCTCGTGGCATTTGCCCGGCAGAGAGGGATTTTGGTCGTTAACGATAACCCTTACAGTTTCATCCTTTCAGAGGGGGAGAAACTCAGCATCATGCAGGTAGAAGGGGCTAAGGACTGCTGTATTGAACTAAATTCCATGTCCAAAAGCCATAACATGCCCGGCTGGCGTGTTGGAATGCTGGTCGGTAACTCCGATTTCGTAAACTGGACGCTAAAAGTGAAGAGTAACATCGACTCCGGAACTTTCAGAGGGCTGCAATTGGCAGCAGCTGCAGCCATAGATGTAGACGATGGTTGGCACAGGAAATACAATATCGAAGTCTATTCCCGGCGCAGGAAACTGGCAGAGAATGTGTTGCAGGTTCTTGGTGTAGAGACGGATTTCAGCAAGCAGGTTGGAATGTTCCTTTGGGCGTCTATTCCCGAATCTCATCCAATTCTCCCTATGCTTGATACTATGAATCATGACAGTACCCTTTCGGAACGTTTTGTCGAATATGTACTCCATCATGCTGGGGTGTTTATCACGCCGGGATTCATCTTCGGACATGGTGGTGACCGCTGTGTGCGTCTCTCGCTATGTGCTTCGGAAGATCGGCTCGAAGTGGCTTTGAAACGTATCAGAGAAATGATGCTGAATATAGTCCAGTAAGCAGATGCCGGATAAATACTTATTCTCCTTTTTATCTTTAATACACAAAAACTTACCATATGGAACTTGAACTTCAACCTCTCAACTTACCGGGTATCGATGCCACGCGTCGTCCCCTTGTTATTGCTGGTCCCTGTTCGGCTGAAACGGAGGAGCAGGTGATGACTACAGCACTGCAACTGGCCTCTAACGGTATCCGGATTATGCGTGCTGGAATTTGGAAACCTCGTACCAAGCCAGGCGGTTTTGAAGGCGTCGGTGAAGCCGGATTGCCTTGGCTGCGCCGCGTTCGTGAAGAATGTGGACTGCTGACGGCTACGGAAGTGGCAAATGCACATCATGTTAAGGCTGCGCTTGAATATGGCATCGATATTCTCTGGATAGGCGCTCGTACGTCCGCAAATCCCTTTGCCATGCAAGAAATTGCAGATGCGTTGGAAGGACACGATGTGCCTGTGCTGGTAAAGAATCCTGTGAATCCAGACCTTGAACTTTGGATTGGAGCTCTTCAGCGTCTGAATAATGCGGGTATCAAGCGACTCGCTGCCGTACATCGTGGATTTTCCTCATACGACAAGCGCATATACAGGAATCCTCCTATGTGGCACATTCCTATAGAGCTGCGTCGCCGTATTCCTGAAATTCCCATAATAGGCGATCCCAGCCACATCGGTGGGCGTCGTGAACTGGTGGCGCCTCTATGCCAGCAGGCTATGGATTTGGGCTTTGACGGACTGCTCGTGGAGAGTCATTGTCAGCCTGACAATGCATGGAGCGATGCAAAACAGCAAATCACGCCAGATGTACTTGAATTTATCCTCGAAAAACTTACCATCCGTAACCAGATGACAACTTCCGAGGGATTGGAGACTTTGCGTCGTCAGATAGATGAAATTGACAACCAGCTGTTAAATCTTCTTGCCACGCGTATGCGTGTCAGTCGCGAAATTGGTCTGTACAAAAAGCAACATAACATGACTGTTGTGCAGACTTTGCGTTATTCCGAAATCCTGGAAAAACGTGGTGCGCAAGGAGCATTGAACGGTATGACAAGCAGTTTTATCCGTGATATCTTTGAACATATTCATGAGGAGTCGGTGGCACAGCAAATCGAAATCATGAACAAATGATCGGAACTCCGATGGTGGAACCCTCGAATAACAAACTGAAAATAATCAATAGTTTATACAGAAAACTATGAAAATCCTTATTCTTGGCGCAGGAAAAATGGGTGCTTTCTTCGTCGATTTGCTGAGCTTTGACCATGAAACTGCTGTGATGGATATCGATCCGCATCGTTTGCGCTTTATGTATAATACATTGCGCTTTACATCCTACGATGAAATAGATGATTTTGCCCCTGAACTGGTCATCAATGCAGTGACGCTGAAAGCAACGAAGCAAATCTTTTCGGATGTGATTCCTCACCTGCCAAAGGATTGCATCTTGGCAGATATAGCATCTGTAAAGACAGGGTTGCAGGAGTTTTATGCCCAAACGGGTATGCGCTATGTGTCGACACACCCAATGTTCGGTCCTACTTTTGCAAATCTTGGTAAACTTGCTGACGAAAATGCCATTATTATTACCGATGGCGATTATATGGGACGTCTTTTCTTCCGTGACCTTTATTCCAGACTCGGACTTCATATTCATGAATGTTCTTTTGAAGAACATGATGAGACAATGGCTTATTCATTGAGTATTCCCTTCGTCAGCACATTTGTGTTTGCGGCTGTTATGAAATGTCCTGACGCTCCAGGAACGACATTCAAAAAGCATCTTGCCATTGCAAAGGGCGTTCTCGGTGAGGATGAAGGTCTCTTACGCGAAATCCTTTTCAATCCGCGAACGGCTGGCCAGGTTACGAAGGTAGGCGAAAAATTGCACGAACTTTCTTCCATCATTGAACATCGTGACCAAAAAGCCCTTTCAGAATTTCTCGCCGAAATTCGTAAAAGGGTTCTTGGATAAATGACTATTGTCAGAAAGGTTGCATAGCCTTTCTGACTTTTTTGTTCTTGTGAACATTAGGGAAAGAGGACTTCTTCGGGCAAAAGTACGTATGTTTGTTTTGAAGAAGCACGGTTATTTATTACTTGAAAATGATGCACGTAAATGACTCATATATAAGTTATGTATGCACGAACAGTTGGAACTTGAAATATTGAACTTCTTACAAAGAGTAGTGAGCAGCCACTCCTTCCTTTCAGTGTAGGACAGGAATGACGTATGACGTTGAATCCAAATCCTCCCTTTGCAAAACACTTGAAAAACGACGGGAAAGCGTAGAATTATAGCGCAATCATTTGTGGAAATGGTATGTTTGACGTAAATTTGCTTTCAAATTATTGGGTGAAAATCAATAAGATAGCATTTCAAACCCAATTGTTTGGTTTTGTTCGCCGCTAACCAAAAGCAATATAAATTTCTAACTTGAAAATGAAATCCTCAATTCAGATTCTTAACTCCGCTGCTGACAATATCCGCATATTGGCATGCAGTATGGTCGAGAAGGCAAAGTCCGGACACCCTGGAGGTGCCATGGGCGGTGCTGACTTCATCAACGTCCTCTTCAGCGAATATCTGATATTCGACCCCGATGCCCCAACATGGGAATGCCGCGACAGGTTCTTCCTGGATCCTGGTCATATGAGCCCCATGCTTTATGCTCAGCTGGCACTTATAGGCCGTTTTACCCTTGATGAGCTTCAGACTTTCCGCCAGTGGGGTAGTGTGTGCCCTGGGCATCCGGAAAAAGATTTTACCCGAGGCATTGAGAATACTTCCGGCCCACTTGGGCAGGGACATACCTTTGCCGTAGGTGCTGCAATCGCTGCCAAAGCAATGTATGCACGCACAGGAAATCCTGGATTCAAGAAGGAAAAGATATATGCCTATATTTCTGATGGCGGTGTGCAGGAGGAAATTAGTCAGGGTGCAGGACGTATGGCAGGTACGCTCGGACTTGACAATTTGATTATGTTCTATGATGCCAACGAGGTGCAGCTTTCTACCATGACAAGTGAGGTGAGTTGTGAAGACACGGTCATGAAGTATCGCTCCTGGAATTGGAATGTGCTTGAGATTAACGGAAATGATCCGGAACAGATACGCACGGCGATTGCTGCTGCACAGGAGGAAAAGAACCGTCCGACCCTCATTGTCGGCCATTGTGTGATGGGACTTGGAGCACGCCAGGCTGATGGAACTTCTTATGAAAGAAATTGCAAGACCCATGGTGCCCCATTAGGAGGAGATGCATACCGCAATACTGTTACAAATCTTGGCGGAAATCCGGATGATCCTTTCGTGATACGACCCGAAGTGGAAAAGATGTATGTAGAACGCCTTCAGGAACTTCGTGGAATTGTGGCAGAACGTCATGCAGAAGAAAAGGCTTGGGCTGAAGCTAATCCTGAAAAAGCTGAAAAACAGGCATTTTGGTTTAGTGGAAAAGCACCGGAATTGCCTTGGGAAGAATTGCAACAGAAGAGTGGAGGTCCCACCCGTGCTGCAAGTTCGAATGTGCTTGCCATGCTGTCAGAGCACTGCGAAAATATGATTGTAAGTTCTGCTGACCTTTCCAATTCTGACAAGACGGACGGATTCCTGAAGCATTCCTCAAATATTACACGTGATAATTTCAGCGGAGGATTTCTCCAATCCGGTGTCAGTGAACTTACGATGGCATGTGTGTGCATCGGTATCAGTTTGCATGGCGGTTTCTTTACGGCAATGGGAACGTTCTTTGTCTTCTCTGACTACATGAAGCCTGCCATCCGTATGGCTGCTCTTATGCAGTTGCCGGTAAAATTCGTGTGGAGTCACGATGCGTTCCGCGTCGGCGAAGATGGTCCAACGCATCAGCCAATTGAACAGGAAGCTCAGATTCGTCTGATGGAAAAGCTTCATAACCATGCAGGAAAGTCATCTATGCTGGTGTTGCGTCCTGCCGATGTGCATGATACCACAGTATGCTGGCGGATGGCGATGGAGAATACAGATACTCCTACTGGGCTAATCCTTAGTCGCCAGAATGTGAAGGATCTTCCTTCTGGCACACGCTATGAAAGTTGGCGTGGTGGCTATGTTGCACTCCCTTGCGAGAATCCCGATGTTGTGCTTGTTGCCAATGGATCGGAAGTTTCTACTCTTGTAGATGCAGCGGCTATGTTAGCTGAGGACGGTGTTAAAGCGCGTGTTATCAGTGTTCCTTCGGAACAGCTTTTCCGTGAACAGACCCAAGAATACCAAGAAAGTCTTATTCCTAAGGGTATCAAGGTGTTCGGCCTTACTGCGGGACTTTCTGTGAATCTGGAAAGACTTTGTGGATGTAATGGTAAGGTGTTCGGACTGGATCATTTTGGAGCATCTGCACCTTACACCGTGCTTGATGAAAAGTTCGGTTTCAATCCTGTCCATATCTATAATGAAGTCAAGGATTTCTTGCATACATCTTAAACAGAAGAAGAAATGAAAATAGGATTAGCAAGTGACCATGCCGGTTATCCTCTCAAGGAGTTTGTGAAGCGGTATCTTGCCGAAAACAATATGGAGTTCGTGGATTACGGCACTCATTCTGAGGAATCGTGTGATTACCCTGATTTTGCACATGCCCTTGCTGAAGGAATGGAATGCGGCGAATGTGAAAAAGGAATTGCCGTATGTGGTTCTGGCGAGGGAATTTCCATGACCCTTAACAAGCATGCCCATATTCGTGCTGCTCTTGTTTGGATGCCTGAAATAGGACGTCTTGCACGTCAGCATAACGATGCCAATGTTTTGGTGATGCCTGGACGTTTCATTGATTTCGATATGGCAAGGGCAATTATGGATGAGTTTCTGAATACATCATTCGAGGGTGGACGTCATGAACGTCGTGTGGCAAAGATTCCATGTAGCTGCCAACGGAAATAGTAGCGGTTTTACTGCTACAGAATGGTGATAATTCGCAATGATTCCATTCTGGAAATATCGGCACCCATATAAGTCAATTTAAAAGTTTATGGCATCGTTTTATGTAAAAAATGATGCCGTGACTTTGTAGGTCAAGTAAAAAGCTGTAAATTTGCAGACAAGATTCGGAATAACTGTTCGTCTTACATTCGTGTTTCCGGCACAAGGTGCAAGTTTCTTGTCATGATGCTGGATTTAATTATGAATGTTTGCTGCACAGGATAGCATTTTAATCTTTACGCAAATTCTTTTCAGTTTTTGAAAAGAAAAGCAACCCGCGAAAGTGTGGTTCTATGCAATGGTAGCAGATTGTTGCTCCTGACCTCCTACAACTAACACAAAATGACAAAAGCAGATATCGTAAAGGAAATAGCCAATAAAACGGGCATTGATAGCAAGGTCGTTTTGCAGACCATAGAAGCTTTCATGACTATAGTCAAAGAACAGATGGCAAACGAAGAAAATATCTATCTTCGTGGATTTGGAAGTTTCATTATAAAGCAAAGAGCTGCAAAGACAGCACGTAATATTTCTCGAAATACCACACTTATCATTCCTGCCCATAATATTCCGGCTTTTAAGCCCGCGAAATCCTTCATTGCTAAGGTTAGCGGACAAGAGGTCGAAGGCGATTTGGAAGAAGACTAAGCGATACGAAATTATATTAAGTCACTCAAATAATAAAACACTATGCCTAACGGAAAGAAAAAGAAAAGACATAAAATGTCTACGCACAAACGTAAAAAGCGTCTGCGCAAGAATCGTCACAAGAGCAAATGACATTTTGTGACACAAACCAAAAGTCAAAAGCCGGCAAGTGCTCTCTGGTTGTACAGATGCTTACGGCTCTTGACTTTTTCTGTATGGTGAAAATCGCCATTCGTATAAGTAAAATGGACTTTTCTATTTAAAAAGCAAAGTTAATTTACACAGCATGACAAGCGAAGTTATTGTTGATGTTCAAAAAAACGACATCTCCATAGCACTCCTTGAGGATAAAAAACTTGTGGAGTTTCAAAAAGAGGGTCGTACGGAACAATTTTCCGTAGGAAACATCTATCTTGCACGAGTCAAGAAGACCATGCCGGGCCTTAATGCTTGCTTTGTCAATGTGGGTCATGAAAAAGATGCTTTCCTGCATTATCTGGACCTAGGCGTCAGATACCGACAGTATGAGCATTTCATTTCCTTGTACGCTGGTAGCGACAAAAAAGTGTTGCCTTTACACAAATTGCCCAAGCAACCTGCTACTGAGAAGGATGGGAAAATACAAAATACTGTTAAGAACGGTGATGAAGTCCTTGTCCAGATTGTCAAAGAACCTATTTCCACAAAGGGACCACGACTTACCTGCGAAATAACTTTTGCCGGACGTTTTCTTGTGATGATTCCTTTCTCGGAAAAGGTCAACGTAAGTACAAAAATCAAATCCGATAGTGAGCGGGCAAGACTCAAGCAGCTTGTCACTAAATTGAAGCCAAAGGGTTTTGGTATTATTATCAGAACTGTTGCAGAAGGAAGACGAGAGCCTGAATTAAAGCAGGAAATTGACATTCTTGTCCAGCGTTGGAATGATGTCGTACAGCGTATACGGCAGCGTAAAACTCAAGATAAGGTAACACTTGTATACGAAGAAACCAGCAGAACAGTCGGACTGCTGCGAGATCTTTTTAATCCTTCGTTTGAGGCCATCCATGTCAATGAGCCTAAGGTTTTTGAAGAGGTTCGTGAATATGTGAACCTTATTGCCCCGGAATGCCATAATGTTGTAAAACTATATCAAGGGAAGACTCCAATATTCGATAACTTTAATGTTACCAAACAAATAAAATCTTCGCTTGGTCGTATAGTTACTTATAATCATGGTGCTTATATGTACATAGAACATACAGAGGCCATGCATGTGGTTGATATCAATTCTGGCAACCGTTCTCGTTCGATGGATGGTCAAGAGGTAAATGCACTTGAAGTGAATCTTGCTTCTGCAGATGAGCTCGCCAGACAACTACGCTTAAGGGATATGGGAGGAATTATTGTCGTAGATTTCATTGACATGCAACTTCCCGAAAGTCGTCAGGCGCTTTACGAAAGGATGGTTGAGAACATGAAGAAGGATCGTGCTAAACACAATATCCTTCCGCTTTCAAAATTTGGCTTGATGCAGATTACCCGTCAGCGTGTAAGACCTGTCATGGACATTAAAGTGGAGGAAACATGTCCTTCATGTGGTGGCACAGGAACTATAAAGGCAAGTATTCTGTTCGTTGACCTTCTTGAAGGTAAGGTTAGAATGATGACTCGCGAAATGGGATTGAAACGTTTCACGTTGCGCGTACATCCTTTTGTGGATGCTTACATAAAGCGTGGCCTCTTAAGCATTGCACTTAGGTGGAAAATGCATTATGGAATGAAGATTTCTGTAGTTCCTGATCAGTCTCTACCATTCCTTGGCTACAAGTTTATCAAAGAAAACGGTGAAGAAATAGATATGCGGGAAGAGAGCGATAATCTCTAATGTCCGTATTCTTCTATCCTTCAAAACCATTCTTAGATAAGATAGTTGACAAGAGTTTTATATAATTATAAGGAAAAATTGCATCTTTATCCTGACCCCTTGCAGCAATGGCTTGCATACTTGTATAAATCGAGCAAAAGAATGCCTCAAAACAAATGGAACGAATTTCCATGTTTTGAGGCATTTTTTTAAGGGGTAGGTTCTATCAATAGCTCGTTATTTTCCTTGGATAAAAGTAAAGTATCATGATGCCATAAACTTTTTTATGACCGATAAAAATAGAATAGGAAAGAAACGATTTTTTGTTCTTGAATAACGATAGAACCTACCATTGATAAAGCTTTTGCCAATGTCTTACTTCTTGTTCAAAGCAAGGTCAACATTAACAGCACAAGCAACAGAACATCCGACCATGGGGTTGTTGCCAATGCCTAAGAATCCCATCATTTCAACATGTGCGGGAACAGAAGAAGAACCGGCAAACTGTGCGTCGCTGTGCATACGGCCAAGGGTGTCGGTCATACCATAGGAGGCAGGACCTGCAGCCATGTTGTCCGGATGAAGCGTACGGCCTGTACCACCTCCGGATGCTACGGAGAAATAAGGCTTGCCTGCATGGATACGTTCTTTCTTATATGTACCTGCAACGGGATGCTGGAAACGAGTTGGATTGGTGGAGTTACCGGTAATGGAAACGTCGACATCTTCTTTCCAAAGTATGGCAACACCTTCGCGAACATCGTCTGCTCCATAGCAGTTAACAGCTGCGCGGGGACCATTGCTGTATGCAGTACGCTTAATTTCCTTTAATTCGCCTGTAAAATAGTCGAATTGGGTCTGGACATAGGTAAAACCATTGATACGACTGATAATCATAGCCGCATCTTTACCGAGACCGTTAAGAATGCAACGGAGGGGCTTATCGGCGGGCCTTGACTTGTTTGCCATCTGTGCAATCTTAATAGCACCTTCTGCAGCTGCAAAAGACTCATGACCTGCTAAGAATGCAAAGCACTTTGTCTCGGGAGAGAGCAGACGAGCTGCAAGTTCTCCGTGGCCAATGCCTACCTTACGGTCATCTGCTACAGAACCGGGAATACAAAAAGATTGGAGTCCTTCGCCAATATACTTGGCAGCTTCAACTGCATTTTTTGCTTGCTCCTTGAGTGCAATTGCTGTACCTACGACATAGGCCCATTTTGCATTTTCAAAGCATATCATCTGGGTTTCCTCACAAGTCATGTAAGGATCGAGACCAGCCTTGTCACAAATTTCATTGGCTTCTTCAATAGAAGCGATGCCGTGGGCATTAAGGCAAGCAAGAATTTGCTTGATACGTCGGTCTTGGGATTCAAATTTTACTTCACGAATCATAGCTGTGTCTCCTTATTCTTTACGGGGGTCAATAAACTTAACTGCGCCGTCCTCTTCCTTGGTACGGCCGTAGGTGCCGGTCACGCTCTTGAGAGCTTCATCGGCTGGAACGCCCTTTTTGACAGCGTCCATGAATTTACCCATGTGTACAAATTCATAACCGCACACCTGGTCGTCTGCATCAAGATACATTTTGGTGATATAACCCTCGGTGAGCTGGAGATAGCGTGAGCCTTTTACCTTTGTACCATAGAGGGTTCCTGTTTGGGAAATCAAGCCCTTACCAAGATCCTCGAGACCGGCACCAATTGTAAGTCCACCCTCGGAAAATGCACTCTGGGTACGTCCATATACAATCTGGAGGAAGAGTTCGCGCATTGCTGTGTTGATAGCGTCACAGACGAGGTCAGTGTTAAGTGCCTCGAGGATGGTCTTTCCAGGAAGAATCTCGCTAGCCATGGCTGCAGAATGGGTCATTCCCGAGCATCCAATCGTTTCAACGAGACATTCTTCAATGACACCTTCCTTTACATTAAGGGTAAGTTTGCACGCACCTTGCTGGGGAGCACACCATCCAACACCATGGGTAAGACCGGAGATGTCCTTGATTTCTTTTGCCTGAACCCACTTCCCTTCTTCAGGAATGGGAGCAGGACCATGGTTGGGGCCTTTGGCCACGCAACACATGTTTTGAACTTCGTGTGTGTACTGCATATTGACTTTTTATGTTGTAAAAAACTTTTATTCCGATTAAGGTGTTTATCATGCGCAAAATTACTCCACCGCTGTGAAACGACCAAATAATTTGTTGAATTTTTTGCGCTTTTCACCTAACTTTCGAAGTTTGTTGGAACTTTTTGTGAAAAACGAAAGGAAAAGTTTGTGCGTTTTGCAACTTTGATGTAACTTTGTCGTGCAAAAAACAAAGGAAAAGTCGTCTCCTAAGTCTTGGAGCCATTTATTTTTGAGGCCTTTTTCGCTATGCTTCAGCATGGCTTTTTGCTTGGAAAAAGAGGTTATATCAAGGAACATTTATTCATGGCGATTCCTATAATGTTGTATGAACTCTTGTTCGGAAGCATGGAAGATACATATTTATATAAAAAGGGCCTCGTATATAAAAAGGGCTAGGAAATTTGCGATCAGCTGGTTGACTCGCTTTTTCGCTGCTACGGCTCGTCCTTCGTTGTATATGTGACTATGTGATTTTCTTTGTCTTTGTGGTATGAATTCCAAGATTTCGCATCTCACAGTTATACAATTATGTATGAAAAACAGATAAAAACTCAAATCCTTTATTACAAACCAATCAAAACTTTCACACATGGCAAACAATGCTACCGCACCTAAGAGTGCACCCAAGAAGTCTGACAAAGGCTTCACCGGCATTAAGTCCGGTTTCCTTGTAATCGTTTTCTGCTGGATTCTCGCAGAGAGTGTTTACGTGTTCGTCTTTGGCTACAAGAGCCACTTCGCTGATGGTGATGCTTGGACAAACATCCCCTTCTCCTTCTTCAATGAGGGTGAACATGAGCCTGTCGGCGGTGACATCATCGGTACTGTGTACAAGGGCGGTCTCATCGTGCCTATCATTTGGACTCTCCTTTTCACTGTTGTTGCTCTTGCTATCGAACGTACCTTCGCTATCCGCACCGCAAATGGAAAGGGTAACCTCGCCAAATTTGCTGCAGAAGTTAAGAAGGCACTTCGTTCCGGTGATATTGACAAGGCTGAACAGATTTGTGACAAGCAGAAGGGTTCTGTAGCAAATGTTGTTCTTGCAGCTCTTACTGAGTATAAGAAGCAGCTTAGCACTGACCTTGAGACTGAGAAGAAGGTTCTTGCCATTCAGAAGACCGTTGAAGAAGCAACCGCTCTTGAAATGCCTATGATGCAGGAAAATCTTCCTATCGTTGGTTCTATCGTTACTCTTGGTACCCTTACCGGTCTGCTTGGTACTGTGGTCGGTATGATTAAGTCCTTCTCCGCCATGGGTAGCGGCGAAGGTGGTGCTGACTCTTCTGCACTTTCTGTCGGTATTTCTGAGGCCCTTGTGAACACTGCTTCGGGTATTGCAACCGGTGCACTTGCTGTAATCGCTTACAACTTCTTCACCAACAAGATTGACAAACTGACTTTCGCCATCGACGAACTCGGTTTCACTATTGTAGAGACTTTCAAGACCACTCAGAAGTAATCATAATTAAGGTAACAAGAAAAAATGGGACGTTTTCAAGTCAAAAAACAAGACACATTCATAGACATGACGCCTATGAGTGACGTGATGGTCCTGCTGCTTACCTTCTTTATGCTTACTGCTACGTTCACTAAGGAAGAACCCGTCGCCGTTAATGTGCCAGGTTCGGTGTCTGAAATCAAGATTCCTGAGTCCAATCTTATGACTATTTTTGTAAGTCCAGCCGGAAAGGTTTTCATGGTGATGGACAATCCTACTCGTCAGAAGGATATGGCAATGGAGCTCATTGATGCAGATATGCTCGACCTCAACGCTAAGGAGCTGGAAGCCTTTGCCAATGTTCCCACTTTCGGTACTCCTATGAATACCATCAAAAGTTGGGTGAATATGGAAGGTGCCAAGCGTAACGAGATTCTTACGAAGAGTCCCGATGCAGGAATTCCTTGCGACAGCGTGAACGACGAACTCAAAGAATGGGTGAAGGCAGCCCGCAAAGCTTGTGGCGAAAATATGCGAATCGCTATCAAGGCGGACAAGACCACTCCTTACAAGACAATTAAGAATGTAATGAACTCGCTGCGTAGCATTGATGAGAGCCGATACAACCTCATCACCACGCTCAAGTCCGGCGAATAATCAGATAGAATAAAGTTATGGCAAGAAAAGGTGGCTCAAAGCAAAAGAAAATGAACGCCCGCGTCGACTTTACTCCTATGGTCGACATGATCATGTTGCTCGTGACTTTCTTCATGCTCTGTACAACTCTCCTTAAGCCTCAGACCATGGAAATAACTATGCCGTCTGACAAGGACGATATTAAACAGGAGAATAAATCTCAGGTACAGACCGACGAAGCTATCACGATTATCATCGATAAGGACAATCAGATTTATTACTTCGAAGGTAAGCAGCAGGAAGCTAAGCTTCAAGAGACTGCATACGGAAAAGAAGGTATCCGTAAGGTCCTTCTGAAAAAGAACATCAAAGCAGCGGAACAGGTTGCTAAACTGAAGACTGAGATGCAGGCCAAGTTTACCTCCAACCCGCTTCAGGCTGAAAAGAACAAGCAGTATTACAAAGAACAGCTTTCAAAGATAAAGAACGCTGATGGTACTCCTACTGCTATTATTAAGCCTTCTGATGCCTCTACTTACAACAACCTTATTGACGTGCTTGATGAAATGCAGAATTGCTATATCGGTAAGTACGTAATTGATAAGGTAAGTGACGTTGACCGTGCAATGGTTAAAGACCAGCTTGGTCGCGATTTGGAATAATCAAAGAATCATAAGTTAACTGTAAAAATTATGTCTAAAGTCGATCTAAAATCGAAAGAATGGTGCGAACTCGTATTTGAAGGTCGCAACAAGGCTTACGGCGCTTATGATTTGCGTGCCAAGTCTGGACGCCGTCACCTATACGCGATTATTGACATCATCATTGGTATTATCGTCATTGGCATTGCTATCGGCCTTTTCCTTGCAGCTCAGGAAGCCATTAAGAATTCCTTTGCAGTTGAGGAGGACCTTGTTACTGAACTTTCTGAACTTAAGAAAGAGGAAGTAAAGAAGGAGGAAAAGAAGGTCGAGATCCCGCAAGAGCAGAAACAGGAAATCCAGAAAGTTGCTGTAAAAGCTTCTATCGCTTTCACTGTTCCTGAAATCGTAGACCAAGTGGATGAGTCAAAGAAACTCAAGAACCAGGATGAACTGAACCGTTCCAATATCTCCATTGCTTCACAAGACTATGAAGGTGATTCAAAGGACGGTATCAACATTGACGACCTCCGTGACAATCAGACACAGGGTGGTACTTCCGCTCCTGTAGAAGAGGAAGCCAAGGTGTACAATGTGGTTGAGCAAATGCCTTCGTTCCCTGGTGGAGAGGCTGCTCTGCTTAAGTATGTGAATACACACATTAAGTATCCTGCAATTGCACAAGAACAGGAAATCTCTGGTGTAGTTGTTCTTCGCTTCGTGGTGAAGGAAGACGGTTCTGTAGGAGAAGTTATTGTACAGAAGAGCCTTGAGAAGCACTGCGACGAAGAAGCCGTACGAGTTGTTAAGTCACTCCCTCGCTTTATTCCTGGAAAACAGCAGGGTAAGGCTGTCCGTGTATGGTACACCCTCCCCGTTCGTTACGTTATCCAGTAATTTAGAGGATAGATAAATACAGATTGCGATGTTATGGGTTTACCATGACATCGCTTTTTTGGTACGCTCGGCATGAGCATTGTCTAACGGGTGCAAGTCCCTAAGCCACCCTAATAGCGGGAAGGCTATAGCCCAAGGCAAGGGTGTCCATCGCGAGGTGGAATCTGAAGGAAGCCGGCGGCAAACATCTGGCCCAACGAACAGAAACTTCATACAAGGCATATGACCGTGGATGAGATTGCCAAACAAATCAAAGTCCCATAGCTATTCGGAACGGTTGGTGTAAATGAAGTGGGTATAAGATGGAAAGACAATGCCCTTATCCGAGGAGGTCTCACGGACGCATGAGTGAAGATGTATTCATTCGATGTACCATGACGGAGTAACGCTTGCCGTGAGAAGTCAGCAGAAGCCATAGTACCTAAGGCACGTGTGCCTATGGGGAAGGGCAGAATCGGGCAGTGCAAAGTAAATGACTGCTACCCTAAGACTCTTTTGTAGTCAGATGTCCGAAAGGAACTCTCTATTCAGACGATAGGACGGAATCCGACAATAGAATAGAAGTGACGCCAGTCAAAGGGATGGCTGAAAACAACTTGCCACACATCGTGAGATGAGAAAGCCCGAAACCGCCGTATGCGGAACCGCATGTACGGTGGTGTGGGAGGTCGGTAAATGTGAAAGTAGGAGACAAATGCCTTTTATGATTAGCATTTACCTCCTACCCGATTTTGGGGGGAAAGGGCCGAGTGTTTATTGCACTGTGGTCCCTGTCCTATTATCAAGTTGCTCTACTTTATCTCTTTCACACCGTTGCGGATGACGATGCCCTTAGTAGCAGAAGTGATTCTACGACCATGGAGATTGTAGATGACGGCGTTGTTGCTACCTGTTTCAACTGTTTCAATGGCAGTACTCAGACCGCTACCTGCTACTTCGTAGGTTTTGGTAATGGCCTCTGTATACAGTGTTCCGTTGACCTTGAACGATTTGGGGCAGATGAATACGGTTGCCACTCCGGTCTCAGGCTCTACGAAGCCTCCAATGCGCTGTGCCAGGCTTTCTGCAAGTGTGGCATTTTGGGCGCGGAGGGTGCTCATCTTTTCGAAGCGTACATTGGCAGTGGCGCCGTCAACCTCCACTCCACCGGCATTTGCTTCGGGGAAGAGCAGTGCGAAGATGCTGCCGGTTTCGTCAAATATGGCACCGAGGGCTCCAAAGTTGGTCACGGCAACCTCACGGGCATCGGGGAAGGTTACAGGGAGTTCGAGGAGCTCGTCTGTTGTTGTTACATAGTCGGGGAGCACTACGCTGCCGTCCCATTCGTGCTCGATGGTGAAGGTGACAGCAATGTCTTCCGTGATGTTCTGGTAACTGCTCCAGTCGGAGGTTACAAATAGCGAGCCTCCCTTAACGACGACGGTGTAGGTACCGGGATCGACGAGTCCGAGGTTGGTGATGTAGAGCTTGCTGTAGTTGTAGTCTCTGAAATCGAAATAGGCATTGGTATAGAGGTCATTGCCCTCAGCATCCTTTACCTCAATCTTGGAGCCATATCCATAGTAGATATCAACATATCCGGGGAACTCAATGCTAATTTCGTTGACGAGCTGTACGTTAAGCACGCTGCCTTCGGCTGGGTCTGTTACATATTCGGGGAGGAAGGGTTCCACTTCGGGCTCCTTGATGTAGGTTCCCCACGTGAAGGTCATGGTACCGCTCTCGTCGGGGTAAGTGCTGTAATAGTATGTGTAATAGTCGTAGGCGAAGGAGAACGTACCACCCTCGGCATCACCTTCAATGGTGGAATTTTCCATCTGGGGCTTAAGCATGTCGTAGCCGTTTTCTACGTAGAGGTAACGCTGGTAGTCGCCCCAGTTTGTAGGTACTAACTTTCCGTCAACAACCTTGAATTCCATGGAGGGGGCGTTGTAATACGAACCACCGAGTTTTTCGAGTTTGTATGAAACCTCGTCGCCGCGTGTGTATTTGGCAAACTTCACACCCTGGAGGTCAGAGACATACCAGGACGATTTGCCGTCGGCACCGGTCCAGGCGATGTTGCCTTCAGTCTCCCATTCAAGAACGAGTTCGGCAAGTTTGGTCATGACGTGCGAGGTGGAGCTTTCCCAATTGGCGTTGTTGTAGACCTTGTGCCACTCTTCGAAGGTGAGGCTGCTGAAGTCCTCGGCAATTTCGGCATAGAATCCGGTGCTGTAGTCCTGCGAGGAGTTGCCGGTCCAGTAGTAGGAGATGTTTGGACGGTCGAAGTAAACGGTCATCTTTTCGGGGTCGATGATGCCTCGGAAATTGTTGCCGTTGCCGTCGGCATTGATGATGATGATGTCGTCGCCTTCGGCTATGATGGAGTTTTCGTATTCCTTCGTATATGCTTGGTAGTTGCCGGCACTGATGCGTGTTTCACCAGAACGTTTGGTGACATAGTCACCGACGAGTTTTTGGGCAATCTCAGCAGCAGTTAAGACGGGACCATTACCCCAAATGAAAGTCATGGTGCCGCTCTCGTCGGGATAACTGCTGTAATAGGCATCGTAGTGGTCGTAGGCGAAGGTGAACTTACCGCCCTTCTCGTCGCCATTAAAGGATGAGTTCTCCACCAGGGGTTTTACCATGTCGAAGCTGCTCTGTACGTAGAGATAGCGCTGGTATTCACCCCAGTTTATGGGTGCAATCTTACCGTCAACAACCTTGAATTCCATGGAGGGGGCATTGTAATACGCACCACCGAGTTTTTCGAGTTTGTAGGAAACCTCGTCACCGCGTGTGTATTTGGCGAGTTTTACGCCCTCAAGGTCAGAGATGTAGTAAGATGGTGTGCCATCGGCAAGCGTCCAGTTAATGTCGCCTTCCACCTCCCATACGAGGACGCGTTCGGCAAGTTTGGTCATGACGTGCGAGGTGGAGCTTTCCCAATTGGTATTGTTGTATACCTTGTGCCACTCTTCGAAGGTGAGGCTGTTGAAGTCCTCGCCAATCTCGGCATAGAAGCCGGTGCTGTAGTCCTGCGAGGAGTTGCCGGTCCACCAGTATGACATGTTTGGACGGTCGAAGTAAACGGTCATCTTTTCGGGGTCGATGATACCGCGGAAGTTGTTTCCGTTGCCATCGGCATTGATGATGATGATGTCGTCGCCTTCGGCTATGATGTTGTTTTCGTATTCCTTGGAATAAGCTTCGTAGTTGCCGGCGCTGATGCGGGTTTCACCGGAACGTTTGGTGACATAGTCGCCGACAAGTTTCGCGGCAATCTCGGCAGCGGTAAGGTCGGAGCCTCCAGGTTCGGGATCAGGGTCCACAGTCCCTCCGCCTCCGCCACCATTACCGGTAACGGTGTAGGTGAAGGTCTGCTCCTCGCACTGTATGGTACCGAGAAAGTTCTGGTTGAAGAAACCTGCAGGGACCTTTACAATATAGGTGCCTGCTTCAGTGATGGGGTCGCCGAATGCCTCTTCGGTGAGAATTCTGTAAAGGAAGCCGTCGCCAGCCACGAAGTTTCCGAAATGGAAACTTTTCACTTCCGTACCGTCTTCCTTGCAGACGGTAATGAGTTTAGCATAATTGCCACTGTCGTAAAGTTGCTTGCCTGACGTTTCGTTGTAAAACGTAAGGGACGACAGACTTTCCACTTCACCGGGTTCCGGAGAAACTGTCAGTTTGAATGCAGAAAGCTCCAACGAAACGAAGAAGCCCACGATGACAGCCACAAATGAAAGAAATGACTTTTTCATATTGCCTGTGTTTTTAGGTAGAAAATAGTATAGATGTAATAGATATTTCACTAATCACCCATAGAGGGTCTTGAAACGTAAGAGGGGAGAAATATAAAGTAGTCTGCTTTTCTATGTGGCAAATTTAAGTAAGTTTTCGGAAAAGTGCCAATAAAAACGAAAATTTTTGCCAAAATATG
>SAMEA3663097__coassemble_378_pt1 | contig 52878 bp, 40 predicted proteins | sample SAMEA3663097__metabat2_low_PE_001 | metagenome-assembled genome bin SAMEA3663097 (sample SAMEA3663097) | pig gut metagenome | biome: pig gut; feature: pig-associated habitat; material: faeces | place: France | collected 2012 | reverse complement strand
CGAACCGCCGGCTCCGAGATTGTTGCGGGGGTTGATGACCACGTCGGCAATGATGCCGGTTCCCTTGTCGCGGAAAGTGGAAATCATGGAGCGCAACTGGCTTTCGGACCCGAAGCTGCTGTTGTGGTCGTAATAGTAGACGGGCATGTATCCCATGACATTGTAGGTGGTATTGCAGTTTCCGGATTGCGGCACCCAAATGAGGCTGAAATACTTGGAGAGCTCATCGCTCTGCTGCTCGAGATAGCTCCATTGGGAATCGCCGTAGCTGTTCCAGTAGAAGCCCTGAAGCATGACACCGTCGTACTGCGACGGCCAGCCCTGTGCAGCCACCTCAGCGGGGAGGCACTGTGCAGCAGCAAAAAGCAGAAGCGAGGGGAATAGCGTATGTCTCATGAGAAAGGGGGGGAAGGGCCTGCGTTCCGACAGCAGGAGCGAAACCGACAAATGAAGCGGAACGCAGGCAATAAAAAGGGGGCGGGGGACTGGATTATTCTACCGTGCAGAAAATCTTGTCGCTGGTCTTGCGGGTAGGATAGAGTTTCACGGTGTTGCCGGCAACGGAGATGTTGGTACCGTTGGCGCAAAGGTCGCCGATGTTGGCACCGTCGCCGTTGGCTCCGAGGTTGATAGCCCAGTCGTTGTTGATGCGGAACTTCCAGCCATTGGCGGTGAGACCGGCGTTGGTGGCCTCGTAGCAATACTCTTCGGCATTCCAGGTCATAACCACATCGCCGCCCCATCCGTTGAAGTCGCCAATGATACCCATGGTCTTCACCTCAGTGGCAGTGATGCTCTGTCCGGGAAGGTCGACCACGAAATAATATACACTCTCGCCACCGCTCACACCGATGTTGCCACCGCAGTCTACAGCGGCATCGTTGAAGGCGGTAAAGCGACCCGAGTTGATTTCACCGTCCCAGGAACCCTGAACGGTCTGGAACTTGAACTGGTTGCCCCATCCATTGGGGTCAGCACAGTATACAAAGCCGGTGTAAACTCCGTCGTTGGCAGGCGACTGAAGTTTCTGGGCTGCCTGGCTCCAACCGTCGGTGGCACCGATGAAATAGATGTACTCGCCGTAACTGATCTTTTCGATGAGATAGGTGGAGTTAAGGACGTCGACGGTGAACTTCACATACTTGGCATCGCCGGCTACGCTGACCTTGAAGGAACCTTCGTCGGTGAGTGCGGAACGGCGGTCGAAGTGTCCGGTCTCACCGACAAGATTCATGCCGTTGCCTTCGAGGGCTCCGAATACATTGTTCCAATCGGCAGTTTCGACCGTCTTGTCGTCGGCAAAGGCAAACCAGCAGTCGCCATCGGTGACGGGGAAGGTGATGGTGAAGACGGGATCGTCATAGACGTTCTTGTCGCTGTGAGCGAAAGGCATGGCGGTGCAGGTGGGATTCCATTCAGAGGGAGCACCGATAAGATAGAGGTTGGGATAGAGCTCGGGGGCAAGGAGTTTGGCCTTGATGACGAAAGGAGCGGAGGTGGCGGTCTTTACGCAGGTGGTACCATTGGAAATCCACTGCTCGACGGTAGCCTCGATTTCGCGTTCATAAGGAGCTTTTCCGTAATTTGCCTCTATGTAGTATTTGAGGTCGGCGACAGCCATCTTGCCGGAAGCACCGATTTCATAGACGCTCTCTCCAAGGTGGAGGAGATAGTAGGGCGATGCATAGGCTGCATCGGAGGAGGTAGGAGCCTGAATGGTGCAGACCTGGACAGAGTCGAGATCTTCTTCAAGTAGTTTTGCAAAGTCAATGAGGTTGACTGCGGCTACACTACCATTGCCGAAAGTGGCAGTTTCGGGCTGGGGATTCTGCTGGGGAGCCGACCAATCGGTATAGTCGTCAGTACATGCCACCATTGCAGATACCAGGGTGATGCCCAATATGAGTTTCTTGAACATAATGCTTTGGTTTTGTTTGCTTGGGAGGTAGCGGCCTTCCTTCGCCGTCACACCGCAGACGGCAGGGGGGCATAGGGAAGGCGCCATGAGTGTATCCCTGCAGGGTTTTACAATGCGACGATACTGAACTCGCCGTTGATGTCGTTATAGGAAATGCAGTATTTGCCTACGGGGAGGCCAAGGTCTTCACCGTCGCCGGAAACACCTACATAGTTGACGGCGTTCTTCACGCTGCCGTAGCCTTTCCACTCTTCGTTGGGACGGAACTTGAAGCCGCAGACACCGTCGGTGCAAACGTCGGGAGTGACGTCGAGGACGTAGTACCATACGTGGTTCTCTACGCCTTCCTTGTTGTAGGGAAGCATATCTTCGAATTCCCAGCCGTTGAAGGCACCGGAGATACCCATCTTGTCGAGCACCTTGGGAGTGATGTCCTGCTTCTCCATCTTGGCCTTGAGGGTCTTGGTGTCCATGGTTACCAGGTAGTAGCCGTTCTCAGGAGCGAGGATGTGGCCACCGTCACCACCCTTGTCGCGGTAGATGATTTCGCCCTTCTTGCCGCTGTTACCGGTCATACCATAGTCCCAGTTAAAGTCGGAACGCTGGATTTTCCATCCGGCAAGGTCCGACTCATTGCTGTCCGTATAATCGTCGGTAAGGAAATAGTTGAGGTACTGGATGGTGCCTTCACCGGTCTTCTTATCGTATTCGTAACCGGGAACGAGGAACATGGGAAGTGCCGACTCACCGATGACAGAACCCCACTTGCCGCCGAACATGTTACCTACGAGGTACCACATGATGGGAGTGGCATTCTTAAGCTCGACATAGTAGGGAGCCACCTTGAGGCTCACAGGATTGGAATAGATGGGGAAGTATTCGTTGGACGAAGCGTCGAGGACAACGGATTTCACACGGACGAAGAGTTCGGAAACGGCAGGAACTTCCGTCTCGGCCCAACGATTGAGCTTTTGGAGGGCTGTGGCCACATCAGCAGCGGGAAGGTTGTGCGTGCACAAAGTGGTGGTCTCATCGAGAGCCATGTAGTCGGCAGCGCTGTTGTCGTCAGCCTCTGCGTCGTAGGCGGTCTCGAAAGTGCCCTTGGTGGAAAGTTGGATGCTGTAGGTGGCTACAAGGGGAGCTTCCATATCGGTATAGCCCTCTGGCTGCGACCAGGAAAGGGAGATGGCGCTGGACTGTGCGAGGTCGACCACGCCTTCGCCGACGGCAGGCTTATTGAGGACGAAAGAAGTAGGCTGGGTGAGCGAAGGATTGCTATCACGGTCGTCTTCACAGGCGGTAAACATTACCACAGAAGTGAGGGCGAGGGCAGCCATTGAAAGTATCTTTTTCATATTGTCGATATTCTTTTTGAAATACTTTTTCTTTTACTCCAAGAATTAGTATCCCGCATTCTGGGTAAGATTGGGATTGGATTCAAGGTCGTCGCTGGGGATAGCGAAGACATTGAGGTGGCTGTCAAAACGAACGCCGTTCTTGGCACCACCCTTCCACTGCCACTTGTAAGTAGCGCGCTCACCGCCAAACTGTCCGAAGCGGACGAGGTCGGTACGACGGTGTCCCTCGAAGAAGAATTCGCGCGAAAGCTCGTCGAGGATGAAGCTGAGGGAGTAGGTGCTAAGAGTGGAGGTGTTTGCACGCTGACGGATGGCATCAACGGCCTTGGTACCTTCGGCAGAAGTCTGGCCACCGCTCAAGCGGGCATCGGCTTCGGCAAAGATGAGGTAAGCCTCGGCGCTACGCATGAGGAAGAAGTCAGTGTCGACATACTTGCTGTTGTGGGGCGTGCCGCCACTGGCGTAGTTGTTGCTGTACTTAGCACAGCTGATACCGCTGGTGAACTCACCTGGAGTCTCTACGCTGGCGGTACGGTCCTTACCAAAGAGGAGTGCGCGGTCATCACCGGCTGCAGCCAGGATTTCCTTGGTCTCCAGACCTTCGGCAGCAGCGGCATTGCCCTCACCGAGGAACTTCTCAACGAACTCGGGACGGCAACGGTTACCTGCCCAGTATTCGGAAGTTCCGAAGACACCCATATCTGCCTTTGTGGTAGAAGCGAGGAGGAAGAGCGTAGTACCCCAGCTGGTGGTGGTGGTACCGTCCTGCAGAAGAGGGAGTACAGCCTCGGTGGCAGCGGAAGTTTCGCCATTGTCGCCCATGAAAAGCATCTGGTATGCACTGTAGCCGTTCATGCCCTGCGTGTTGAGCTTGTGGGGACCGTCCATAACGAGTTTGGCATACTTCTTGGCGTTCTCCCACTGTGCCTGGCCGGTATAAACTTCGGCATTCAAGTAAAGACGTGCAAGAAGGAGGTCGGCGGCATTGCGGTCGGCACGGCCATAAGTTTCGTCACCTGACTTACGGGCTGCGGGCTCAAGCATGTCTTCACGAACGGCAAGAAGTTCGCTCTCAATGAAGTTGTACACATCCTTTCGGCTGGCCTGGGGCGCATTGTCTGCGCTGAGCTCAGTGAGGAAAGGAACGTTGCCGAAGCTGTCCATGAGGTGATAATAATAAAGTGCACGGAGGAAACGAACCTCGGCCGTCATGGTCTTGTCGTAGTTGCCGGCCACATCGGGATCGAGATAGTGGTTGCAATAGGTGATGCCTGCGCAAAGACGATAATAGAAGCCACGCGTCATGGGGTGGCTGGCATCGTACTGGTTGTAGTTGAAGGCAGGAATACCTTCGTCACCCCAGCAACAGATAGCCTCGTCCGTGGGGAGTTCGTTGGCATTGAAAAGCTGGCGCACGAAACCTGTGGTACCACCGTCAAGACCGTCAATGTCGCAGTCGCCATTGGCACCACCCTGTCCGGCTACGGCCATGTTGGCATAACACTTGTTGAAGAGTCCGACGGGGTCAACCTCCATCACGGTAGAGGGGTCGATGGGGGTAACGTCAAGGTCGCCTATGCACGAAGTGAGTCCCATAGACAGCATTACGGCTGCGCAAGGGAGAATATGTTTAAGTTTCATATTGTGAATCAGAATTAGGCGTTAGGGATTAGAAATTGACATTCAGACCAAGCTGGATGGTGAAGGGACGGGGATAGAGGTTGTTGTCGATACCACCGGAAACTTCGGGGTCGAGTCCCTTGTAGTTGGTGAAGGTGGCCACGTTGGTGGCGGCGGCATAGATGCGTCCGCTCATGCCCTTATACTTTCCGGAAGCGAGGAAGTTCTCGAAGCTGTAACCGAGGGTGATGTTGTCGAGCTTCACGAAGCTACCGTTCTGTACGAAGTAGTCGCTGACTACGTTGTCGTAGGTTGCCCAGTTGAGCTGTGCGGAGCTCATGAGAATGTTGTGGTTGTAACCGGCATATGCAAACGAGCTGTCGTAGGTCTTGGAAACGTTGCAGAAACCTGCCTCAATGTCGTTGTATACATAATTGCCCCAGCTACCGCGGAAACCGAGACCGAGGTCCCACTTCTTGTACTGGAGACGGGTGCTGAGACCAGCCTGCCAAGGAGCGTCGGGACTCTTGTAGAAGTAGCGGTCAGCTTCGGTAATCTGGCCATCTGCGTTACGGTCTACGTATACTCCTTCGAGTGCATGTCCGTTTTCGTCATATACCTGCTGGTACACGTAGAAGCTGCTCTTGGGATGTCCCTCGGCATGGGCCTGCACGGTGTTACCGGTACCGGCGCTGATGCCTCCGGTCTTGATCTTCTGCCCGCCGGCAGTCTTGGTGATTTCGTTGTGGTTGTAGGTGGCGTTGGCGCTGATTTCCCAGAACCATCCGTTCTTCTGGATGGGACGGTAGGTAAGGGCGATTTCCACACCCTTGTTCTCCATGTCACCCACGTTGCCGGTCACCTGGTTGCGGAAATTCGAAAGGGCAGCCACATAGACGGTGTTGATGAGGTCGGTCGTCTTGCGGAGATATGCATCGACGCTACCGAAGAGTTTGTTGTTGATGATACCGAAGTCAAGACCAACGTTATAGGTAGTGGTGGTTTCCCAGGTAAGGTTCTTGTTATAGGCATCGGGACGGTAGAGGACACCATTACCCATAGCGGGATAGAACGAGTCGGCTACGCTGTTGACGTTGTACGAAGCAAAATAGCTGTAGTTGCTGATGCCGTCCTGCTGACCGGTCTGACCGTAACCGAGACGGAGCTTGAGCTCGCTTACCCAATCCACATTCTTGAGGAACTTCTCGTCCTTGATACGCCATGCGAAAGCGAAGGAGGGGAAGAGACCCCACTTGTTGCCCTTGGAGAAACGGCTGGAACCGTCGTAACGTACGGTAGCGGTGAAGATATAGCGGTCGAGGAGGATGTAGTTGGCACGTCCGAATACAGAAGCAAGGTAGCTTTCGCCTTCCCAAGGCTTACCCTTTGTGTTCACCTGCAGATAGTCGGTCACGCTACCATCATTGCCATATACGGGTTGCTGGCCATAGCCGAAACCGTCGCCCTTATAGTGCTTACGGCTCCACTCATAACCGCCCATGATATCGAAGTGGTGCTTGTCGTTGAAGTCCTTATAATACTGCAGGTATGCAGAGTAGCTGAGATTGTAGCGGGTTTCTTTTTCCCACTCGTTCCATCCATAATAGAATCCGGCATAGCTGTAAGGGTTGCTCCAGTTTTCAATGCGTCCCTTGTTATATTCCACCGAACCATTAACATGGAAACGAAGGTCTTCCAAACCATGAATCTTATAGTCCAGTTCAGCATTACCGATAAAGGTATTGTTTTTACCGGTATTCTCCTTGTTGTAAAGCAGGCTGACGGGGTTTCCTGTAGTATTGGAGTCGTAAGCGTCGGGCCATCTCGGGTCGTTGTACGAACCTCCGTCCTGGAGCCATTCAAAATAACCTCCCAGATTGTCCCAGCGGCTTGCCTTTTCAGCATACTTGCCATCGTTGCGGGCATACACAGGCTGTGTGGGGTCCATGCGGGTGGCAGCACTGATGGCATCCGTATTGGCCCAGCGGGTATTGCTGTGCATCACGCGACCGTTAAAGTTAAAATTGAGGTGGTCGTCGAGCAAACTGGGAGTCAGACTGATGCTGGCAGTATAGCGTTCGAAGTCCGAAGTCTTGAGCACACCTTCCTGACCGAGATAGCCGAGGCTGACACGGTAAGGCACGTTGCCCACACCACCTGTCAGGGTAAGGCCATGCTCATGGTTGATGGCAGTCTGGTAGATTTCGTCCTGCCAGTTGGTGTCGGACGTACCGAGAAGAGAGTAAGCAGTGGAATTCTCTCCGTAATAGTTCTTGATGAATTCACGATATTCGCCAGCCTTCATCACATCGAGCTGGTCGAGGTTCATGCTCACACCGAAAGTTCCGTTGTAACTTACTGTGGGACGGTGTGTGCCCTGACCCTTACGGCCCTTCTTGGTGGTAATGATGATGACACCGTTCGAACCGCGGCTACCGTAGATGGCGGTGGCAGAAGCATCCTTCAGCACGGTGAAGCTCTCGATATCCTGGGGGTTGATGGAACTGAGGATATTCGAACTACCCTTACGCTTGTCGTTGTCCATGGCAAGGCCGTCAATGACAATCAGAGGGTCGTTGGAGGCGTTGAGCGAAGAACCTCCGCGCACGCGGATAGTAGCACCCTCGCCCGGAGCACCACCGCCACTGATGACGCTCACACCGGCAATCTTACCCTGGATCATATCCTGGGCATTGGTGATAAGACCATGGTTCTTCTCGTCGGGCTTGATGGCAACTACAGAGCCAGAAAGGTCGTTCTTCTTTGCCACACCATAACCAATGACCACTGCCTCGCCGAGGTTATTGGCCATTTCCTCGAGGGTTACAGACAAAGGCTGTCCGTCCCAACGGATTTCCTGGGGATCATATCCAATGAAGGTAATGCGAAGGATGGCACCGCGCTTTACACCGGTAAGCACGAAATTACCATCATTGTCTACCATTGCACCATTGGTGGTGCCCTTTACTACTACGGACGCACCGGTAAGCGGCTCACCGTTGGCGTCGACAACGGTACCCTTACAAGGACCGTTCTGCTGTGTAACTGCATAGGTTTCGACCGGTGCAGTTTCTGCCATTGCAAAGCCTGTGGGGAGGCTCATCAAAAGCAGCATCAGACTGACTGACTTAATACGTTTTAGCATATCGTTGATATTTTGATATTATTTCATTTATTCACACATATATATATACAGAGAGAATAGTTCCTTAATCCGAGAACTTTTCACAAAGAAAAGCATAGGTATTGAAGAGGTCCTATATACAGATAACATCCTACTTTTCAGAAAGTTGAACCCTTAAAACTGAAGCCTTACTTAATGGAGATGGCGAAACCGCCTCCTGAAGCGGCTTGAAGCTTCTTCAACACGGTCTTGCTGGTCACCTTGCGGGTGGTAATGACGTAGTTTTCGGGATTGTTATCCCATGCAATGCCCTTGGCATCGGCATAGATGGTTGCCGTATAGGTCTTTCCGGGTGTAAGGAAATCAAGACTGATGTCAGTGGTATGTCCGGCTTCTGCTGCGGTACATCCAATATACCATTCATCGGCACCTTTTGCCTTGCGGGCAGTCACAATGTACTCGCCTGGTTCAGCTTCAAGGTAGAGGCTCTTGTCCCAATCGCAGGGAACATCCTTAATGAACTGGAAGGCATCCATCTTTTCCTTATAGTGCTCAATGATGTCTGCAGCCATCTGAAGCGGACTGTAGAGCGTTACGTAAAGTGCAAGCTGGCGGGCGAGCGTAGAACGAACCTTGCTGGTATTTTCGGGAACCCATTTGCTAAGGTCCATTACAAAGATGCCGGGAGTGTAGTCCATCGGTCCGCCAATGCAACGTGTAAACGGAAGAATGGTGGTGTGATTCACAGGATTGCCACCAAAACTTTCGTATTCCGTACCACGGGCACTTTCGTTGCCAATCCAGTTTGGCCATGTACGGCAGATACCGGTGGGACGTGTGGCCTCATGGGCGTTCACCATAATATGATGTTTGGCCGCTTCCTTGATAGTATATAGGTAATGATTGTTGAGCCATTGGCTATAATGGTGCTCGCCACGAGGGCAAATGTCACCTACATAACCCTGCTTGACCGCGTCGTAACCATATTCGTTCATCATCGTATACGCAGCTTCAAGGTGGCGTTCGTAATTACGAATGCTGGCCGAAGTCTCGTGGTGCATCATCAGTTTCACACCCTTTGAATGGGCGTAATCATTGAGATATTTGAGGTCGAAATCGGGATAGGGTGTCACAAAATCAAACACATAGTCCTTCTGATGTCCGAACCAATCTTCCCATCCTACGTTCCAGCCTTCTACAAGCACCTCACTGAAACCGTGTTCGGCAGCAAAGTCAATGTATTCCTTTACATGAGCTGTAGTGGCACCATGACGGCCGTTGGGCTTCACTGCATTGTAGTCTGTCACACCGAGTTTCACGCTGGAAACCGCATCAGTATAGCTCCAGGAACTCTTTCCTGTAATCATTTCCCACCACACACCTATATATTTAGTGGGATGTATCCAACTGGTATCCTCAATCTGACAAGGTTCGTTGAGGTTAAGCGTCATGCGGCTGGCAAGGATATCCGTCGCATTGTCACCGACAATAATGGTTCTCCAAGGAGAGGTTGTAGGAGTTTGAAGGTCACCCTTGTCGCCGCTTGCACTCGGAGTAAGATGACTGGTAAAACGATTGTTAGCCTGGTCATAGTCGAGGTGCATGGTTGCATAGTCAATGCAGGCTGCCTCATGAAGGTTGATATAGAGACCGTCATCAGTTTTCATCTGCAAAGAAGTCTGCACACTTGCAGGTCCCGCAGGGGTTTGGCTGCTATTGGGGGCAACAGCCTCCTTCATACGTGCAGCGATACCGCTCAACCTTGTAGTCTGCCACTCGTATTCCTGGGTATCGTAGTCTCCGGCAATCCACCAAGCCTTATGGTCACCGTTCAGAGTAAATTCCGTCTTTTCCTCCTTAATGGTGAAATAGGTGAGGTTCTTTTGGTCGGGGAATTCATAACGGAATCCAAGACCATCGTCGAAAAGGCGGAAACGGATGTCCATCTTCCGGTCGTTTTTCTGCTGCGAAAGATGCACCACCATCTCGTTGTAATGGTTACGAATGGTACTTTCCTCTCCCCAAACTGGATGCCAGAGTTCGTCGAACGAGGCATACGTGGTGGCATCGATGCTAAACCCTGTCTGAAGGTCAGCCCGACGTGCCACGGCATCCGCTGCAGCAGCAGGGGTCTTCCAGTCAAAGTCTGTCATCTTCGTCGGGTCTTCTAACTTTAACTGGTAGCCTAGATGGGAGGGGGAAATGACTGTCTTTTCGCAGTAAGTAAGCGTATAGGTTGGACGTCCTGACGTATCCACTCTGAAGTTCATCTTGAACTTTCCGTCAGGAGAGGTGAGCTCCTGGGCAAAGATGCCAAGGGCAAAACACATTGCAGAAGCAAATAAGAAAAACTTTTTCATAGTAAAAACAATAGGCTCAAAATTAACCCCTGGAAAAAAGGAACTGCAAGCATGCCAAATATAATTTGGACATACCATCTTCAAAGAGTCATTTTCGACCGCAAAATTACAACTATTTTGTAATAAAAAGGTGGCAAAAATGTAAAAATATAGACTATAAACTCAAATTATGAAGGTTAAAACACTGAAATTCAAAAATATAACATTTTTTGTTCTGACTGCAAAATATAGTTTTTAGCAAAGAAATACATGAAACATGAACCCAGAACAACGATTAGTATTTAGAAATGAAAGTTATTTTTCAAGGCAAAATGTCCTTCGCAATAACAATGAGGATAACCTTTTCATTCAATTTTTCGGGATATAACTTTCAAGAGCAACATTAATGAAAGTCCTACACCTAAACAGAAAACAACATTCTCAACATCAGGCGATTACAAATGCTTTGTAAATTACATTTTAATTGATTAACCTTTCGCCTTATAAAGTAACGCACATCAGCTGCAAGGCTTTCAAAAAAAGCAAAAAAAATCCTGCCGGCAACAAAAAGTCAACGGCAGGAAAAGAATATCATGTCAAGTCCGCATCAAACAATATACGCAGACAAGCGATTTTACTTACGATAGTCAGCTACATCAGCGGGCGTGAGGTTCATTACGAAATGGTAATGTTTAGTCACTTCGGCCTCCGCATAGTTCATAAAGACACGGGCACTCTTTTCGAAGAGTTCGGGACTTTTAGTCGCATTGTACTGAATGAGGTGACTCATGATGCCCAGCGCAGCCATCTCATAAAGATGACGGGCACAGAGGTCGAGGAAGTCCTGGTCGCCTGCATCCTTGGCATGTGCAGTGGCCTCCTCCAACATGTTTGCTATAGCCACACTGCGCTTCTGCAGGGGCAGCATGGCCTCGCTCACAGTCTGGGCCTCAAATTCGCGGCACTGGGCAAGATAGGAACCGTTGGTAACATAGCGGATTCCGGCCACAACCTGCAACTGCGTCGTACCTTCGTAGATGCTGGTAATGCGGGCATCGCGATAGTAACGCTGGCAAGCATATTCCATCATGAAACCGCTACCACCGTGAATTTGGATACAGTCGTATGCATTCTGATTACAGAACTCAGAATTCATACCCTTTGCAAGCGGTGTGAGGGAATCAGCAAGTTTGGCATATTTTTTCTGCTCTGCACGTTCCTCGGCCGTCAGTTTTTCACCGACAGCCTTACGTTCGCGCTCGATATCATCCAAAGCCTTGTAGATGTCCACGTAGCGAGCCGTCTGGTAAAGGAGTGCACGTCCGGCATCGAGCTTTGCCTTGATAAGGCTGAGCATATCATAGACTGCAGGAAAATTGACAATAGCCTTGCCAAACTGTTCACGGTCGCGAGCATAGGCAATAGCTTCGTCAAAGCAAGCCTGGCTGATACCCACGCTCTGTGCTGCAATTCCCAGACGGGCACCATTCATCAGTGCCATCACATATTTGATGAGCCCCATTCGTGTGGAACCAACGAGTTCAGCGCGGGCATTCTTATAGGTAAGCTCGCAGGTAGGGCTACCATGAATACCGAGCTTGTTTTCGATGCGACGCACATCTACCCCACCCTGGCGTTTGTCGTATATGAACATGGAAAGTCCGCGACCATCTTTTGTTCCCTCTTCGGAACGTGCAAGTACCAGATGCAAATCTGCATCACCATTGGTAATAAAACGCTTTACACCATTGAGAAGCCAGCAACCCTGTTCTTCTGAGTATGTGGCCTTGAGCATTACACGCTGCAGGTCGGAACCGGCATCCGGCTCAGTAAGGTCCATACTCATAGTTTCGCCCTGACAGATACGGGGAATGAAACGCTGATGCTGGTCTTCGCTACCAAACTCATAAAGTGTTTCCACACAGTCCTGAAGGCTCCATATGTTTCCGAATCCGGCATCCCTGTGTGCAACGATTTCCGCACACATTGTATAAGGAGTAATGGGAAAATTAAGTCCTTCATAGCGACGTGGCATTGTCATACCGCTCATGCCAGCCTTCACCATGGCATCAAGATTGCGCTCCGTACCACTTGCATAGCGTACACGTTTACCCTCGTGATGCGGACCTTCCTGGTCTACGCCCTCAGCGTTTTCACCAATAATATTGGCGGTAATGTCACCGACGATATCGAGGATTCGGTCATACGAGTCCATGGCATCCTCGAAATCCTCGGGAGCATAGTCATATTGCCCCTTGTCGCGGAAACTGCGCTCCTTGAGCTCCACGATGCGCTGCATGAGGGGATGATTGAGCTCAAAACGGAGCTCCGGTCTATCTGAATAGCAATTAGCCATATTTTTAGAGGTGTTCTATATTTTAGTTTATTTATTCATCTAAGGGAGTGCTCCTGTGCTTGGGCAATTGCTGCAGGGTTAAAATCTGCTAAACAACAGACTAAATCTCGTTTCAAGCTAATAAAAAGAACACCCCTTTACAGGAATAAAATTACTTGGAATTGGCCTTATAATACTTAATCATTTTCGGAACCACTTCCTCTACACTACCAGTAATGACATAGTCGGCGAGCTGGTTGATAGGAGCGTTAGGGTCGGTATTGATTGAGATGACAATGCCACTCTCCTTCATACCTGCCACATGCTGTATGGCACCGCTGATACCACAGGCGATGTATACCTTGGGGCGTACGGTCACACCGGTCTGGCCAATTTGAAGATCGTGTTCACAGAATCCAGCATCCACTGCTGCGCGGCTGGCACCTACTTCGCCATGAAGTTCCTTGGCAAGTTTACGAAGAAGGTCAAATCCTTCTTTCGAACCCACACCATAACCGCCAGCAACCACGATAGGTGCTCCCTTAAGATTGTTCTTGGCTTTTTCTACATGACGTTCAAGCACCCTTACCACAAAGTCGGTTTCGTCGACATAGCGGCAAACGTCTTCATATACGACCTCACCCTTGTACTCAGGGTCGAACACTTCGGCTTTCATCACACCTGAGCGTACTGTGGCCATCTGAGGACGGTGTTCGGGATTAACAATGGTGGCTACGATGTTTCCTCCGAATGCCGGACGAATCTGGTAGAGGAGATTCTCGTAAACCTTGCCGCTACGCTTGTCCTCGTACGAACCGATTTCAAGGGCTGTACAGTCGGCAGTCAAGCCACTCATGTGAGCGGAGCTGACGCGTGGACCAAGGTCACGGCCAATGACAGTGGCACCCATAAGACAAATCTGAGGCTTTTCTTCTTCAAAAAGCTTTACAAGAATGCTGGTATGCGGTTTCGAAGTATAAGGATAGAGTCCTTCCGCATCAAATACATGAAGCTTGTCGACACCATAGGGAAGAATCTGTGATTCAACATGACCCTTGATTCCTGTGCCTGCTACGACAGCCTCAAGTTGTACGCCAAGTTCATTGGCGAGTTTACGACCTTTAGTAAGGAGTTCGAAACTTACCTCCTCAACGGTGGTCTTGTCAATTTCGCAATATACAAATACGTTGTTCATAACTGTCTGTTAGCCGATGGTATGGCTGTTGAGGAGTTCGACAATAAGTTCTTCCACATCGGCGTCACTTCCGGTGAGTTGTTTGCTCTCCTTGGCTTTGAAAACGATGTTCTGCACAGCCTTCACCTTGGTGGGAGAGCCTGCAAGTCCACACTGCTGGAGGTCTGCTTCGATGTCTGCAGCCCCCCACTGCTTAATGGCAATGGTAGCGTTGGGATTGTTTTCTGCGGGAGCGGCAGCCTTCTTATACTTCATCACGCGCTTAGCGTTCTGGGGACGACATGCAGGTGCACTTCCTGTGATGGTAAGGAGACAGGGCATAGGAGCCTGAACCTTCTCTATACCCCCATCGATGCGACGGGTAACGGTAACCTTACGACAGGTTTCGCAGACTTCTTCAATGCTTTCTACATAGGTCACCTGATCAAGACCGAGTTTCTGTGCCACCTGTGGTCCTACCTGTGCGGTGTCACCGTCAATGGCCTGTCGACCACCGATGATAAGGTCGGGGAGGCCGAGTTTACGAATGGCCATTGAAATGGCGTAACTGGTGGCAAGGGTATCAGCACCACCAAGGGCGCGATCGGTAAGAAGTACGGCGTCATCTGCACCACGATAAAGGGCATCGCGAAGCACATCGGCAGCTTTAGGGAGTCCCATAGTTACCACCGTGATGGTGGAGCCGGGAAACTGTTCCTTCAGACGAAGGGCCTGCTCCAGAGCATTCAAGTCCTCTGGATTGAAGATGGCAGGCAATGCGCTACGGTTTACGGTACCCTCGGGTGTCATAGCGTCGGGGCCCACATTGCGCGTGTCAGGTACTTGCTTGGCAAGCACAACAATTTTTAATGTCATATTTTATAATAATGTGTATTATATATATCATGGCAAAGCCAAGACTCCCCAAATTGGAGGTCTTGGTTTTGCTATCTTCGTTTGATTTTGTCTTCCTCTGTCGCATCTCGGAACAGTTTGAGTATAGTTCAACCTTTCCTCTCGCTACTCCATCGTTTTCTCGTCATGGCAATGATTGAGCAAATTGACTTCGTCTTCTTCCTCCTCGCTCAGGATAGCTGGAGCAAGCTCCGCTCTCCTCTCGCTCGTTCGTCAGCTCATCATTACTCATATAGCTTAACGAGAACGCTGAACCATGGCGTTTTACATTGTCAATGGGTATATAAAATATGCTTTGCGACAGAGAAAAATAGCGCTATCCGCTAAAATGCACTATGCTTTACAGAAGTCGCAACGAACGACATTTCCATGCTGCATAACAAACTTCAGTTGCTGTTCCGCGTCAAACATGATGATGTCTGCGTCCTTGCCACGCTCGAGAGATCCCTTGCGGTCGTAAATTCCCATAATCTTAGCAGGGGTTTCGCTGATCATGCGGCAGGCATCTTCCATACTAAACCCAGCCATCTGCACAGCAGTACGGACAAGACGGTCCATAGTAGCTATGCTTCCAGCAAGCGCGCTGCGGTCAGCAAGTTTGCAGACACCGTCTTCAATTATTTCGTTGTCATTGAATGTACGTGTTGCATTGCTTCCTGCAACGGCCAGAGAATCGGTACACAGACACATGTGCTCCACACCCTTGGAATTGAAAATCTGGCGCATCACAACTGGTGGAACATGAATGCCGTCGGCAATAACCTCAACGGTAAAATCAGGAATCGCATAAACAGCTTCAACAACACCTGCCACCTTATATTCACGATTCTTGTGCAGACTGCTCATGGCGTTTGTGAAGTGTGTGGCATGATGTGCTCCTGCAGCGTACGCCATCTCCACGTCCTCGGGGGTGCCTGCGGTATGTCCAATGCAAGGTGTACATCCATTTGCACGACATGCCTCTATGAATTCCTTAGCCCCAGGCAATTCTGGTGCAACGTCCCAACGTTTGATGACACCACTCGCCAACAAGCGGTTGTAGTCTTCAGGAACAGGAGGGGTGATGCGCTCAGGATTCTGTGCGCCTGCCATCTTGGTGGAAAAGTAAGGACCTTCGAAATGGAGTCCCATCATGGGACTTCCTTCCTCTGCCATCAGCTTTTTGGCTATTCGCACAGCAGCTTCATACATGGGCACTGTAGAAGTGCTTAATGTGGGATAAATGGCTGTGGTACCGTAATGCATATGCGTGCGTATGGCCGTACGGAAGGCTTCTTCATCGTCTTCCATGAAATCACGTCCTCCGGCTCCGTGCGAATGCAATTCAATACCTCCGGGTACCACATAGCACCCATGTGCGTCAATAATCTCCGCACCCTCAATGGGAAAAGCGGTGTTGGCAACTTCAAGGATACTGCCGCCGTCCACAACGACGCTGCCACCTTCTACCCAACCCTGAGGGGTAAGAATGCGGCCGTTTACAATCTGTTTCATGGTGTATAATTGATTTTTCTTAATTCATTCGTGTATTTCTTGTGTGCAGGTCTCGTCACAGTCAAAAAAAATTTCTTCTAAATGACTATAAAATTAAATGGGTTAAGGACCATGTTGTTTTGTTTGAATCGAAATACAAAATCAAGGCTAATGAAACCTTTCTACGAAAAGAAAATCCAAACAGTTACAGACCTCTTTCATGTGTGACTCTAAAGAGTATCAAAGCCGTCTCACCTTCTTTTCGCAGCAAAAGTACAATAAAATTCCGTTTTTTCCTATTGTAAAGGCAATAAAACGACATTTTATGAGTTTTATTATTATCATGTCTGCAAAAACAAACCATATTTGGCATATTTGTGCGGTAAAAGAGAGAATATTCTGCACAATTTTCTCCACGCTGTGCAAAAAACTATTCTTTCTTTGCTTCATTGTTTTAATGCTATGCACTGAAGCTTGCAGCACGGCAGAAAAACAAATCCGCCGTGCAGAAGCGGCATGGGCAATTGGCGAATATGAAGTGGCTGCAACATACTACAAACGGGCATACAGCCGAACTCCGGCTACAGAGAAAAACGAACGGGGAAGGTTGTCGTTCCTTATGGGCGAATGCTACCGACATTACGGCTACTCTGCACGTGCATTGGGTGCCTACAAGGCAGCAGAAAGATACCGGTATACCGATACTACTACTTTCCTTAGAAAAGGACAAATGATGCTCCTCCAAGGCGACTACCGCCAAGCGGCCGATGCTTTTGAAAAATACCTGACCCTGCTTGACACATCTCAAACAGTAAATGCTGACAAGAATGTGGCAAGCCTCTGGTCAATGGCCGAAAACGGACTGCGTAGTTGTAAGGAAGGTCCCATGCTGAAAGCTGCCGCCTCGCTCTATACCGTGAAAGCTGCACCGCTTTTCAATTCCAACAGGTCGGACTATTGCCCTATGCTCCTTGGTAATTTAGAGGACAAAGATGCACAACTTTTCATCACCTCTACGCGAAACACAGCCACTGGAAACGAGATTTCCGGGATTACAGGACAAAAGAATGCCGACATATTTGTGGCCAAAAAAGATGAAAAGGGGAAATGGAAACCCGTTGAAAGCATAGAAAATGGTCCTAACAGCGACCTTGACGAGGGAGCACCATGCTTCAGCGCTGACGGCAAGACTATGTACTTTACCGCCTGTCCTGTCGACCCCGACTATCCGAGGATGGCTGAAATCCGCACGACCTCGCGTAATGACGCATCGTGGGGAAAAGCTGAAACCTTGAAAATCACCTCTGACACCCTTTCCTCCTACGCCCATCCTGCAATCACTCCCGACGGTAACTGGCTCTATTTTACTTCCGACATGCCGGGAGGCTACGGGGGCAAAGACCTTTGGCGCGCTGCACTTGCCGGTGGAAAAGTACGCTACGTGGAAAATCTCGGCCCAGACATTAATACCTGTGGCGACGAATGTTTTCCAGCTTTTCGCCCTACCGGAGAACTCTATTTTGCTTCCGACGGGCGGGGTGGCATGGGAGGGCTTGACCTCTACCGTGCCACCGAAGATTCGGTAACACACACATGGGAAGTGCACCATTTGCCTGCACCCATGAACTCCTTTGCCGATGATTTCGGAATCACCTTCGACGGGCTACACAACAGAGGATTCTTCTCTTCCTCACGCGCCACGAAAGGACGTGGATGGGACAAAATATACGAATTCTCATACCCCGAAATACTCTTAACCGTCAGAGGCTACGTCTATGAGCAGGACGGCTATGAGCTTCCGGAAGCCACTGTGTACATGGTAGGAAGCGACGGCACAAACCAGAAACTGACCATGCGCAGCGACGGCACGTTCGACTGGCCCGTATCACCGGGTGTTGACTACCTCTTCCTGGCCACCTGCAAAGGGTACCTTAATGTACCGGCCACACTTCATGTAGACTCCCTTGAGGCAGAATATACCTATGAACTTGATTTCCCGTTGCCTTCCGTCTCCATACCTGTACTTGTAAAAAATGTCTTCTACGCCTTTGACTCGGCAGAAATCACCCCAGAATCTTCTACAGCGCTTGACAAACTGGCACACCTCCTGAACGAAAACCCGCATATCACCATCGAACTTGCAGCACACTGCGACTACCGTGGACGAGATGCCTACAACCTCAACCTCTCACAACGAAGAGCAGAAACTGTTACTACGTATTTGCAGAACAAGGGAATTGATTCCCAGCGTCTTACGGCAAAAGGATATGGTGAAATGCAGCCCAAGGTAGTCACAGCAAAACTCGCGGAATCATTCCCCTTCCTGCATGTAGGAGACACATTGTCTGAGGCATTTATCACCGCTGTCGACTCCACCTCCTTAAAACCAAAATTCTCAGCCGAAGAGCAGGAAATATGCAACGCCTTGAATCGCCGCACAGAATTCCGCGTCCTCCGCACCACTTTCGGACTCTTCGATGCAGAAGGCAATCTACGCCCTGATGCTGTAGTGCCTCGCAAACCTCTGTCCACAGACGAGTTTGAAGACTTCGAAAGCAATGGCACCGCCAACGATGAGGAATACGAATACGTAGAGTAAGCGTTTACGACAATACAACAACCATCATTCAAGAATTAATCAACCATATAGTCTATATGAAACAACTACTATCCATTCTTTTTGCATGTATCATGGCAATGTTGCCATGCCACGCCCAGGACTACAACTCCCCCAAATACCTCGTTGGTGCTGTCCCTACAGTTAATGGTTTCGTTGTCTTCTCCACACAGGAGGTAGTCCCCGGACGAACAAAAGCCGAGATATTCCAAGCACTTGAAACCTATACAAAATCACTTCTACAAAGTGAGTTGAGCGGTACACAATGCCGCATTACCGAACTCACACCCGAAGAGGGAATCATCGCAGCCAGCATCGAGGAAGAACTTACATTCAAACGGACAAACTGGGTACACGATTATGCACGCTTTTTTTATCAACTGGTGTTTGAAGTTAGAGAAGGAGGATACACTGCTACCATGCGTCGTATACGCTATCTCTACAGTCCCATGGACATGACCGGAATTGACAATACCATGACCGCTGAAGATTGGATAACCGATAAGGAGGCGATCAACAAAAAAGGAAAACTCAATAAAGTTGGAGGCAGGAAATTCCGCTATGCCACCATCAACCGTAAAGACGAAATATTTAGACATGCTTTATTGGCGGCACAGGAGGGGAAATGAAATACAAGATATACCTCCTTCCACCATACGGCGTAATCCACCCCGATTGAATAGTAATACTTGACTAATCCTCGCGAAGGCAACTCGTACCCTTTTTGTACGGGCTGCCTTCTTTTTCTTTCCCCAAAACAATATTTGAACATATGTATCCTTTCCTCTTCCTTATAAAATACGCATTAAAAACAGCTAAACGAAGTCATTGTAAAGTTAACGACACCGGAACTTTAGAACCCTATGGCAGCGCCTAAAACGTACTATAAGGCTTCAGATAACCGATATGACCAGACTGACATCCTCAAAAAAACATTGTTTACAGCATGAAGTTCATTGGGAAAATTGTAACTTTGCACCAATTTCACTATTATAGTGCTGCAGAACGGGTTTGTAAGTCTCCAGAGATCGCAATCCTTTGCAGCTAAAAACAAAAAACATTTAGCAAACACCTATATGATGACGACGACCCCAAATAGCGACATCCGTGCCCTGAACGAAAGAATTAGCAGGCAATCAGCATTCGTCACCCTCCTCACTGATGGCATGTCCCGCACCATAGTCGGACAACACCATCTTAACGAAGCACTACTCATCGGACTGCTCACCGGCGGTCACATTCTGTTGGAGGGAGTACCCGGTCTGGCCAAGACGCTTGCCATCCGCACCCTTGCAGCCCTGGTTGATGCCGACTTCGGACGTATACAGTTTACCCCCGACCTTCTCCCGGCTGATGTGGTGGGAACAATGGTATATTCCCACAAGGAAGACCGGTTCAGTGTACGTCGTGGACCTGTATTTGCAAACTTTGTCCTTGCCGACGAAATCAACCGTGCCCCTGCAAAAGTGCAGTCGGCACTCCTTCAGGCCATGCAGGAGGGCGAAGTAACAATAGGTGAGGAAACAATGCGCCTGCCATCCCCCTTCATGGTTATGGCTACCCAGAACCCGATTGAGCAAGAAGGCACCTATACCCTGCCGGAAGCACAGACAGACCGTTTCATGCTAAAAGTGGTGGTAGACTACCCCACAATCGACGAAGAAAAAAAGATTCTACGCAGTTCAATGGACGGTGACATTGCAGAAAGAAAGGTGACCCCAGTGGTGGGTATTGACACCATTCTGCAAGCACGCGAGACGGTGAAAGAGGTCTATGTAGATGAGCGTATAGAACAATATGTTACAGACATTGTCTTCGCCACCCGTTATCCCGAAAGATACCACCTTGAGCATCTCAAACCTTACATTGCTTACGGAGGCAGTCCACGTGCTACCATCAGTATGGCTCTTGCAGCACGGGCGCTAGCATTCCTGCATGGCAGAGGTTATGTTGTTCCCGACGACGTCCGTGGAGTTGCTTACGATGTTCTGCGACACCGCATAGGACTGACTTACGAAGCTGAGGCAGCGGAAATCACCTCAGAAAGCATCATTTCCGACATCCTTGCAAAGGTTGAAGTTCCTTGACGCTTCCCTTTCTCTCCACTTCCCCTTTTCCCCAAACGCACACACCCTACATGGACGAACGCATACAAAAACTGATGCAGAAGGTGCGTCGGATAGAAATCAAGACACAGGCCCTGACGAACAACGTCTTTGCCGGAGAATACCACTCGGCATTCAAAGGTAGAGGCATGTCATTCAGCGAAGTACGCGAATACCAACCCGGTGATGATATCCGTGACATTGACTGGAATGTCACAGCACGTTTTGACAGGACATATGTCAAGGTTTTTGAAGAGGAGCGCGAACTTACCGTCCTGCTCCTTATCGATGTTTCCGGTTCTCTCGATTTCGGTACAAAAACACAAAGCCAGCGAGACCTTCTGACGGAGATTGCTGCCACACTGGCATTTTCTGCCATAAGGAACAACGACAAGATTGGAGTAATCTTCTTTTCCGACCATTGCGAAAAATTCATACCACCGGCAAAGGGACGCGCCCATATCCTACGTATCATCCGTGAAATGCTCACTTTCAAGCCCCAAAGCTCCAGAACGGACATTGCAGCCGCTCTGGAATTTATGATGCGGGTACAACGGAAGAAATGTATTGCCTTCCTTTTGAGTGACTTTTTCGACAGCCGCATCCCCAACGCCAGTTCCGACAGCCGCATATCGCGAAACGTCGCCATGGTTGCGCGTCACCACGACCTGATAGCAATAAGGGTTTATGACCGCTGCATGGAAAAAATGCCGAACGTCGGACTCGTGAAAATGGAAGATGCTGAGACAGGACATAAAATGATTGTAGACACATCAAGCAGGAAAGTACGTGAAGCCCATGCCCAATATTGGAATTCAATTTCACGTAGTCTTGACTTCATCTTCCGACGCAGCAAAGTGGCATTTGCCAACGTATCCACAGGTACAGATTTTGTCATACCCCTGAAAAACCTCTTCGCTCATAAGATGTGAGGGGAACATCGGTAGAATCGTGACAGAATACTACAAAGCCCGTCAATAAGATTGCACATAAACATATGGTATATCAGCACAGCACATACACCCATCTATTTACAAGCAAAACAATGAGCAGAAGCACACTTCTGACTTTGTTTTTGTGGCTTCTATGCATAGGTTTAACAAACGCACAGGAGATAGTGGTTGATACGAAGCTCGACTCCACCGCTATTCTCATCGGACAGCAGGTAAGAATGACCACAAGAGTTGCTTGCAAGAAGGGTGACAGGGTGATTTTCCCCGAATATAAGAACGGCTATGTCACACAGGGTTTAGAGATGCTGCAGGCCGGCAACATTGACACTGCTGAAACCGACGATGGCAAACGCTGGGAATTGACCCGCAAATACACATTGACGGCCTTCGACAGTGCTGTCTATGTTATACCTAAAACAGAAATTAAAGTAAACGGACGTAAGTATTTATCAAAGAATGAAATAGGACTAAAAGTCAACACTGTAAAAGTAGACCTTAATCATCCCGATGAATTTCGTCCGTTAAAGGCTCCGGTAGAAACCGTCTTCGTTTGGAGGCCCCGGTTATTGCTCCAAAGCCTGGCGATATGGTTGCTGATGGCTCTGTTTGTCTTCTGCGTTATACAGTCTGAGACGGCAAAGCCCCGCATACGACGCATCAAGATTGTGCCCCCACCGCCTCCCCAAGCCGTGGCACTCGAGGCCATCGGGCAGCTTAAAGCTATGGAACGTGAAGGAACAGCATGGCAAAAGGAATACTTTATGGCGCTTACCGATGTGCTCCGGACATATATCAACAACCGCTTCCATTTCAGCTCAAAGGAAATGACGACGGGAGAAATCATTGGTCGTCTGAATGCATCGGGAGATGCTCAGGCACTTGGTGAGTTGCGGGAAATACTTGAAACGGCAGACCTTGTGAAGTTTGCAAAATATCCTGCTTCGTTAGCAGAATCGGACCGCGCCCTCCTTCAGGCTGCCGACTATATCAGAACCACACAGGAGGAGGTTAATGAAGACCAACAACCAAAAGAAAGAGTCATCGTAGAAAACGCCGGACTACAGCGGCGGAAAAGATTTTTCAAGGTTTCTGCTATCATTTCCTTCGTATTTTCCCTGGCACTGTTATGCTATACGGGATATGAACTATGGATGTATTTGCTTTAACCGTCTACGGTTTTGCCCCCTATACCACCGCTAAATAACAAACCCATAGCGGACCCACTAAAACCTCTGGCCCCAATCCCTTTTTGAAGCCCTATGCATTTTGCACATCCCGCATACTTCTGGCTCTTATTGCTGCTCATACCCTTTATCCTGTGGTACGCCTTGCTCCGCGATCGCTACGAGGGTACCTTCCGCATGGCTACCACGGAAGGCTTCCGACGCATTCCGGCAACATGGCGCAACTACTGCCATCCCCTTCCCTTCGTCCTGCGAATGGTATCTTTCGTGCTCATTGTCATCATTCTGGCAAGGCCACAGACCACCTCACCGCGTACGGAAACCGAAGTCGAAGGAATTGACATCATGATGGTGATGGACGTCTCCGTTTCCATGTTGACACAAGACCTCAAGCCCAATCGCATCGAAGCAGCAAAGGCAGTTGCCCTGGAGTTTATCTCAGGAAGAAAAAACGATAATATCGGACTTACACTTTTCGGAGGGGAAGCCTTCACACAATGTCCCATGACTACAGACCATCAGGCCTTGCTTTCACTTTTCCAAAACGTAAACTGCGATCTCCAGCAACAGGGTGTGATAGCCGAAGGCACAGCCATTGGAATGGGACTAACCAACGCCGTCAGCCGCCTGGCTACGAGCAAAGCACCGTCAAAAGTTGTCATCCTCATTACTGACGGTGCCAACAATACCGGAGACATCTCACCCCTTACAGCCGCAGAGATTGCCAAGAAAAAGGGCGTGCGCATCTACACTATTGCAGTAGGTAAACAGGGAAAGGTAAAGATGCCTGTAGGAGTGATGCCTGACGGAAGTTACTATTATGCCACTGTTGAAAGCGACATGGACCCTAAGACGCTTCGGACAATTGCAGAAACAACCGGAGGACTGTACTACGCTGCCACAAACAACGACAAGCTCCGCGACATCTATAACGACATCGACCGTTTGGAACGCGTGAAATTGAAAACCCACAACTATTCTCGACGCTACGAGGCTTTCATGCCTTTTGCCCTCGCTCTTCTGCTGTCGCTGCTTATTGAAATGATGTTGCGCATCACCATACTCAGACGTATCCCATAAATACATAGACCATGTTTCAGTTTGCTTATCCAGAACGTCTTTATCTGCTGCTGATTGTCCCGTTCCTCATTGTCATATATATCATGTCGTTGCGGGCAAAACGCCGTAAAGAGACACTTCTTGCCGAACGGCCGCTCTTCCGGCAACTGACACCTCTGCGTTCTACCATACGACCAGTAGTGAAATTCGCACTCTTCTGCTTTTCCGTTGCACTTTGCGTTACGATGATTGCTCGCCCCCAATACGGACACAGCTCGGACACAGAGACTAAGAAAGGAATTGAAGTGATTTTCGCCCTTGACGTTTCCAAGTCTATGCTTGCAACGGATGTCATGCCCAATCGTCTTGAACGTTCACGGCTTCTAATCTCCACACTCATTGACCGCATGCAGGACGACAAGACAGGCCTCATTGTTTTTGCCGGTGAGGCATATCCCCAAATGCCCATCAGCAACGATCGCATCTCGGCCAAGTTGTTCCTTGATAATATCACCACAGACATGGTGTCGCTGCAAGGTACAAACATCGGAGCTGCCATCAGATTGGCATCGAAGTGCTTCACACAGGAAAAAGGTGTGGGGAAAGCCATTGTGCTCATCACCGACGGAGAAAACCACGAAGGCGGAGCACTGGAAGAAGCAAAGGCTGCTGCAAAAGAAGGAAAACACATCTTCGTCATGGGAATTGGAAATCCCGAAGGTGCAAACATACCGACAAACGAAGGGTTGCTGACCGATAACAGCGGCGAAACCGTAGTCACCCGCCTAAATTCCGAAATGTGCCAACAGATTGCAAAAGCCGGAAGCGGAGCCTTTTATCATATTGACGGAAGCAGTCTAGCTCAGGACCAACTTCAGCAGAACCTTTCAAAATTGCAGCGCAACGAGACGAAAATGGTTTATGGGAATGCTATTGACGAACAGTTTCAAGCTGTCGCAGTCCTGTTGCTATTCATCCTCCTTCTTGAGATGTTCATCCCTGGCAAGAAGAATCCTTTCTACGACCGTTTCCATCTGTTTCAAACGAAACAGCAACAATAGATAATCCGGTACTTTACCCCACATTATGAAACGCTTACTTCATACGCTCATACTCCTCATCATTTTTTCCATTCCCACATTGGCCCAAAATGCCGAATGGGGAATGATTCACCAAGGGAACCGAGCCTTCAGTCGCGGCGAATGGTCAAAGGCAGAAAAGTGCTATCGCAGGGCTTTGGAAAAAAATCCCCGCAACAGCAGGGCAATGTTCAACCTCGGGGACACTTATCTTGCACAAAAAAACGGAAAGGATGCCCTCCAATGCTTTGCAAACGCCGCAAAAGGCGAAACCAACCGTATGGTACGTGCCATGGCTTACCACAACATTGGTTTCATTCACCAGAACAACAAGGACTACGACCGTGCCATTGACGCATATAAGGAAGCGCTGCGCAACAATCCCTACGACGATGACACACGCTATAATCTGGCCCTCTGCCAAAAACAACGTCAACGGCAACAACAGGACCAGCAACAGCAGCAGCAAAACCAGCAAAGTGAAAACGGAAACGACAAGCAGCAGCAGGACCGGCAGCAACAACAGCAAAACAATGAGGAGCAAATGTCGGAAGACAATATCGAACAAATTCTGAACCTTACGAGGCAAGCCGAACAGCAAACCAGGAAAAAAATGGAAAATGCAGGGCAACCGCGGCGGAAACAACTTGAAAAAGGCTGGTAACCCCTCACAAGCTATTACGCGCTGAAAACATTAGCATTATCCTACGACAAAGAACTACGATGAAGAACGCCAAGTCATCATTACGCAATATCCTGTCCCTACTTTTTTTCATGCTCTGTGCATCAATTCACAGTAGCGAAGTCCAGGCACAGGTTTCTTTTACAGTGCAAGCCCCGAAAACGGTAAATGCAGGGGGACAGTTCAAGGTGAAATTCGTGCTCTCAAACGCTGAAGGTACGGATTTTTCGTGCCCTGCTTTCAGTGGTTTCGAAAAACTGGCAGGGCCCTCGGAAAGCCACTTTTCGAATTTTCAGTACATCAACGGCAAGACCTCAAAAACAAGTAATCTTACCTTTACCTATGTACTACACGCACAGAAAAAGGGATCGTTCAGCATTCCTGCAGCAAGTATCAAAGCCGGGGGGAAGACGTTAAGAACCAAACCTTTCACCATCACCGTGATCGAGGGGCACAACAATGCTTCAGGGAGGGGAGGCGTACAGGAGGACGATGAGGATTTCTATGTAAAACCACAAAACGCCGGTAGTGCCATCACCTCGCGCGACCTGTATTTCACGGCCGATGCCACCAAGCACCGTGTCTACGAGCAGGAATCTATTGTGATTACCTATAAAGTGCACGCCAAACTAGGCGTTGCACTCACCAACGTCATGCTCAAGCAAAAGCCTGACCTCAAAGGATTCTGGACCCAGGAAATAGAACTGCCACGCAATCTCAGTCCCGACACCGAACGTCAGGGCAACAGTCTGTACCGTGTAGCCACAAACCTAAAGTACATGGTCTTCCCACAACAGACGGGAAAGATAACCATACCTGGCATTTCGTTTGAATGCGATGTCTTGCAGCGCGATGTAAAGATGGATGCCATCGACGCCTTCTTCAACGGAGGAGGGAACATCAACGTCAAGGTCATGCGCAAAAGCCCTGACATAAACATCGAGGTGCTGCCACTACCTTCTCCGCGTCCCGTAAATTTTTCGGGAGGAGTCGGAAACTTCAACATCCGTGCCAAGCTCATCACCCCCACACCGCGGACAAACGATGTGGCCACACTGCGGATTACCATTAGCGGAAAGGGGAACATGAAACTTATCAAAGCTCCGGGTATAGAATTCCCCAAGGACTTCGAGCATTTTGAGCCTAAAACCACCGACAACACCAAAGTCAGTGCAGAAGGCATCACAGGAGAAATGTATTTCGACTATACCTTTGTGCCACGGAACGTCGGGAAATATACTCTTCAACCCCAAGACTTCGTTTGCTTTAATCCCGAATCACGCCGTTACGTCACACTCTCAGTTCCTGCCATTAGCATCGATGTCAAGAAAGGGACCCGAAGCAGCCATGACGGAACATACAATGCTGAAGCACGCGACTTCGATATTGCGCCCTACCACCATATCATCTCTGAAACACACCCCGACGGAGTCTGGGGAGGCGGACTTTGGGTGGGCAGTCTCCTCAACGTGTTGCTCTACCTGCTCCTTCTTGCCGTCGGTATCTGCACACTTCTTGCCGTCAACAAACGCATATCATTGCGTGCCGACACCATAGGATGGCGCAATTCACAGGCTCGCAAGGCTGCTACGAGGACATTGGGAAATCTTGAACGGGAAATTGCCGGTGGTAAGGAAACACCGGATTTCTACACACAACTTTATGCCGTCCTTAGGAAATACTTCATTGACAAGCTTAACCTCAACGCTGCTACTCTCACCAACCAAAGCTTGCTTGAAACATTGAAACGAAAAGCTGTGGACGAGCAAACGCTCAAACAACTTCACGAATTGCTCGAAACCTGTGACTATGCGCGTTTCGCGCCCGATGCCGACAGCTCTCGGAAACAATTCTGTCTGCACCTGGCTATTGAAATCATAGCACGCATCGACCCGACGCTTTAAGATTTCCCCACGGAAGACGTAACCAACCGACGACAAGCCGAGAGCAATATCAAGCTTGCTTGAATAATGCCGAGGTGCGAAGGAGGAAGACGAAGTCAAGGAGGAAGACGTAGCCAAGCATCCAAAAATAAACTATGCGACATATTCTATATTTTTCCCTTCTATTGCTCTGCCCATTTCTCTCCTTCGCACAGGAAAGACTACAAGAGGCGGAAACAGCCTATAGTAACATGCAATACAAAAGGGCAGCCACGCTGCTCACAGAGGTAGCCGACTCCATAGAAAATGCCGGAGGTACACCTTCTGCCGACGTTTTCTACAATATTGGCAACGCATACTACCGCCAACAAAGGTTTGCCGAAGCCACACTCTATTATCTGCGTGCACTGCGCGTGCACCCCAACTTTGAGCATGCAACTGAAAACCTTCGACATGCGCAATTGCATATGGGGTTCCAGGAAATAGAACAAGGTGATATGTTCTTTGTCCGATGGTTCAGAATGTTCATCAATGGTTACAGCGTGGAGCGATGGACGGCCTTCAGCATCCTTTTCCTCGTCCTTTCTTTTGTGGGCGCTGCGGTTTATTTTCTCCCCTTACGCATTGTAGTCAGGAAAATAGGATTTTCAGCGGCACTCTTTGCTGTGTTGTTGATGACGTTTTGCATCGCCAGCGCAGCCATGCAACGTTACCGCTATCACCACAACAGGCAGGCTGTCATTTTTGTTCCTGAAGCAAGAATCCTCACCTCTCCTTCATCCCACAGCAAAGTTGTATCCACACTTCGCGAAGGACAGATTGTCGTCCTTCTCAACGATGACGCAGCCAAAGGTTGGGTGCATGTCAGCATTCCTGGTTCCGCCACCGAGGGATGGATGGTTGACAAAGGGTATAAAATGGTTATAGACCACGTGCTTCAAGATGTCAAGCCTTAAAAAAATTAAAATGAATACTGAAGAACGAGTAAAAAAAGGCGTAGACCTATTTATGAAGGGCTACAACTGTGCGCAGTCTGTAGCCATGGCATTTTCCGATATTTACGGACTCGACGAAGAGCTACTCTCACGTCTGGCAGCCTCTTTCGGCGGAGGCATAGGTCGAATGCGTGAAACCTGCGGAAGTGCTTGTGGAATGTTTCTCCTTGCTGGATTGGAAACAGGCAAGACATTGGAACATCCCTACCCATCGGCTACATTGAAAAGAGAGAACTACGAACTCGTACAGCATCTTGCCGAAGAATTCCGCAAGACAAACGGTAGTCTGCTTTGTCGTGAACTCCTCGGAGGGACCGCATCCACAGCCCCCAAACCGGATGAACGTACCACTCATTACTACGCTACGCGACCCTGCGCACGTATGGTGGAAAGCGCTATACGGATTTACTGCTCTATTTTGGAAACAAAGAAATAAGGAGTTTTCCCCTATCTTGTATCCATACACTATTTGTTTTCGTTAAGGGATGTTCTATAAATTAGCTTGAGACAGTTTTGAGCTATCGCGCAGTAGATTTCTGTCCTGCGAACACGCGCATAGCGGGCTATGTAAGTGTTTAAAGGAAAGAAAGATACAAGTGAGAGCCTGAAAAGTGGCCAAGCATAAGAACACTTCCTCATTGAATAATTAACTAATTTATAGAACACCCCTTAAGTCATATGAGCAATGATGAGCCTGCTCAATCATTGCCATGGCGAAGCCAAACGAAGAGCGAAACTCAATAATTCCAAATAAGATAAAGCGAATGAGAATTTGGACAACAATAAAGATTTTTCAGGAAATTCTATTTGATTTTCATGAAGGCATTGCACGCATCACTATCAACCGTCCCCGCTACCGTAATGCCTTCACTCCACTTACAGTAAGCGAAATGAGCCAGGCTTTTGCCATCTGCCGCGAAGACCCACGCATCAGTGTAGTGGTCCTCACCGGCGCCCACAGCCCCGCAGTTGAAGGCCAGAGCGAGGCAGAACGTCTACGTACCGAAGCCTTCTGCTCCGGTGGCGATATGCACGTAAAAGGCCAGGGAGGCTACATAGGAAACGATGGCGTTCCACGTTTGAATGTTCTTGACGTGCAAAAGCAAATACGCTCGCTGCCCAAACCTGTGATTGCCATGGTAAACGGATTTGCCGTCGGTGGAGGTCACGTACTGCACCTCATGTGCGACCTCACCATAGCATCCGAGAATGCCATGTTCGGACAGACCGGCCCCAAAGTCGGCTCGTTCGATGCTGGTTTCGGGGCAAGTTACCTGGCACGCATTGTCGGTCAGAAAAAGGCTCGCGAAATCTGGTTCATGTGCCGTCTTTATACTGCCGCAGAAGCAGAAAGGATGGGGATGGTCAACAAAGTGGTGCCCTTCGAAGACCTTGAAGACGAAGTGGTATCATGGGCAAAGACCATGATGGAACGTTCACCCCTTGCTTTGCGAATGATAAAGGCCGGACTGAATGCCGAACTCGATGGGCAAGCCGGAATTCAGGAACTTGCAGGCGATGCCACCATGCTCTACTATCTTACTCCCGAAGCCCATGAGGGTGGCCAGGCCTTTCTTGAAAAAAGAAAGCCCGACTGGAGCAAAACACCCAAACTACCATAATTTTGGAAATCGCAGCAGAGTAATCCCCAACAAAAGAAGCTAAAGTCCCTCCAAGGTTATAATCACCACAAGCATGCTGAATGTCACTTATCATCCATATACCCTACATTTCAAGGAACCGGCAGGCACCTCCAGGGGAGTGTATCTGCAACGCAAGGTATGGTACATTATCGTCAGCGAGGTTGATGCTCAGCATTACGGCATAGGAGAATGCGCTCCATTGCCGCGTCTCAGTTGCGACGATGTCCCAGAATATGAGCAAGTACTTGCCGATGCCTGTTGCAGACTGGCTGTTGACGGACAGATTCCCTACAATCTTCTGCAACAGTTCCCCAGCATACTCTTCGGCATGGAATCCGCTATGCTTTCCCTTCAGGCATCGCATGCCGGACACAGTCCTCTATGGCTCTACGATAATGCCTTTACAAGGGGCGAGGAAGGGATTACCATCAATGGTCTTGTATGGATGGGATCGTTCGAAGAAATGCTGCAGCGCATGCAACACAAGATTGACCAAGGCTTCAGATGTGTGAAAATCAAGGTCGGGGCCATCAACTGGCAACAAGAACTTGAACTCATCCGTGTGCTTCGCAGTCGCTTCCCCAAAGAGGCCATAACACTCCGCCTTGATGCCAACGGAGGTTTTTCTGCGGACAACGCCCTCAAACGCCTCTACGACCTTGCACCCTACCATATACATAGCATCGAACAACCCATTGCACCAAACCAATGGAAAGCCTTGGCCCGCATCTGTTGTGAAAGCCCTATACCCATTGCCCTCGACGAAGAACTTATAGGATTAAATACTATAGACGAAAAAGTCCGTCTGCTCGATACCGTCAGACCGCAATATATTATTCTCAAGCCCTCGTTGCACGGTGCCTTTTCGGGCTGCGAAGAGTGGATCAAACTGGCGCGCGAACGGAACATCGGTTATTGGGCCACCTCTGCACTCGAAAGTAACATCGGGCTCAACGCCATTGCACAATGGTGTGCCGAAAGCCGCCCTACCCTTCCCCAAGGTTTGGGTACCGGCCAACTGTTTACCGACAACACGTCAGCCACACAACTCGAAATTGTTGGGGAGCAATTATGGCACATTGACGGAAGAGCGCAAAAGGAATTTGAAAAAGAAATAGAGGCTTTTCGTCACGAATGGTCCGATGTAGGACCTACAGTTTGGGTACATACAAGCGGAAGTACAGGCCAGCCACAGCCGATGGAAGTGGAAAAGGAAAGAATGGCAGCCAGTGCAAGAATGACTCTCCGTTTCCTGCGGCTTCGTCCTGGCGACCGTGCCTTACTTTGTCTGCCGCTGAAATACATTGCCGGAAAAATGATGGTGATAAGGAGCATCATCGGCGGTCTTCATCTTGTGGCGGTTCCACCCTCATCTCATCCGTTCCGCACACTAGCACAGACTCTCCGTCTCCTTCCGGAATCTGCAATCCTCCAACATCCCTTACTCCCACATTTTGTTGCCCTCACCCCTATGCAAGCATGGCACACCTTGCAGGATGAGCACGAACGGGCAGTGCTTGTAAACGTTCCACGCATCATCATTGGCGGTGGACCAGTGAGCACAGCACTACACTCTGCGTTGCAATGCTGCAAGGGCGAGGTGTACAGCACATACGGTATGACGGAAACACTTTCACACATTGCAATGCGACGGCTCAACGGTCCGCTACAGGACGATTGGTATACTCCGCTACCGGGAGTCGATATTTCCCTTACTCCCGACGGAAGCCTCGCCATCAATGCCCCAAATCTTTGTAAAGAGACCCTGATAACGCATGACATCGCCGAAATAGACGGCAGAGGACGGTTCCGCATTCTTGGACGTACGGATAACATCATCACCTCGGGAGGCATCAAACTATCGCTCGAAGCTATTGAACAACGCATCGGTACAATAGGAATTCCCTACATGTTAACAGCCGTGCAAGACACCGTCTTGGGACAAGCTTTGACATTGCTTTATACGACAGAATCTCCCGACACCACACCTTCTATCCTCATGGCACACCTCAATGCATGCCTCGACCGCTACGAGCGCCCGCGATACATGTTCAGAGTTGCTGCACTCCCCCTTACAGAAACGGGTAAACCTGCACGTGCACGCGCACAGGAAATAGCAGAAAAAATGGTAAAAGGCGCTGCTCTCAATTGATCCCCCAAGGGTAATACCTCTCCCATTTTCTCCCCAACGACGATTAAAATTTCTTCTTACATCCCCCCCGGCTTTAAAAAACATCGGACTTCTTAAGCTTAGTAACTAAAAACATCCAATGCACTGCCCATCGTTCCCCTTTCGGAAACGAAAAACATCGGACTTCTTTGAGGGAAAGTGCCGATGTTTTGCCTTGAAAGTACGGATGTTTTCCTCAAAGAAGCCCGACCCGATGTTTTCGATTTCCATTCTTGACTCTATCCAGTATACAGCCCATTTCTGCATTCTCCCCCCCCAAAAAAAAAGTTTTGTAAAAAAAACTACATTTCCTACACCCTGCCTCAAAGATTCTGAATTTACTGATAATTTCGGGTGAAGGATAGGGTGTAGAATGTATATAAGGGTGTAGGATAAAAACGACATCAAAGCATTTTTATGACATTTTTCCTACATTTACCATTAGCAAATTGCCATTTTCTATAGGGAAAATGCAAGATTCTTTTGAGTTTCCATACCTTTGTTTGACATCGTCAAAGAGCAAGGCAAACCCAAACGAAGGAGCAGCGAGAGCAGAGCCGAGTCTACTTGAGCTATGCCGAGTCGCGACTGAGCAAGGCAAACCCAAACGAAGGAGCAGCGAGAGGAGAAGCCAAGCTTGCTTGGATTATCCCGAGTCGCGACCGAGCAAGGCTAAGCCAAACGAAGGTTGCAAACCAACCTCTAAAGGAGAGGGGAAAAATCACTATTTCCCCCGTTGCAAAGCCTCCGGTATAACAACCGCACTCGGACAGAGTGCCGAAAGTCCGCACCCGGTACACTTCGGACTCCTTGCGGTGCAAACATATCTGCCATGAAGCAACAGCCAGCGATGGGCATGGCCTACAAGCGATTCGGGGATATGACGTCGCAACGCCAATTCTACGCGGTACGGAGAGGAGGCAGACTTTGGTACAAGTCCAAGTCGATGACTCACACGAAACACATGGGTGTCCACTGCCAATGCCGGCTGACCGAAGGCTATAGCAAGTACCACATTAGCCGTCTTGCGACCCACACCGGGAAGTTGTGTAAGCTCCTCCAAGGTCTGAGGAACACTTCCTTGGAAACGATCAACCAAAGCGCGCGACATGGCCACAAGATGCCTCGCCTTACTATGGGGATAGCTGACGCTCTTTACATATTCATAGATTGTTTCTTCCTGTGCAACTGCCATGGACTCTGCATCACCGTAATCGGAGAACAAGGCCGGCGTTACCATATTTATTCGGCGGTCGGTGCACTGGGCGCTCAACATTACTGCCACAAGCAATTGAAAGACAGTGGTATAGTGGAGTTCAGTATCCATGCTTTCCATATCATTCTCCGGCAGCAATCCGGTTTCTTCAATGTGTTTGCTACGGAAATAAGCCAACACCTTTTCAAAAAGTTCTTTCTTACGCATAGGAGGGAGCAATCCTTTTCATCCTGCTGACGGTGAAAGTATCTCACTGTAACGGCTGATGTATTTTCCGATGATGTCGAACTCCAGATTCACCACCGTACCACTGGCAATATGGTGGAAATTCGTCACTTCGAAGGTATAGGGTATAATACACACCTGGAAAGTGTCGGCAGTGGGATTGCATACCGTAAGGCTCACACCATTGACGGTGACACTACCCTTGTCCACACAGAAATAGCCGCGACGCACCATCTCGGGCGATGTAGCATACCTGAAGGTGAATCGATAACTTCCGTTTTCATCTTCACGCGATGTGCAGACTGCAGTCTGGTCAACATGTCCTTGCACAATATGGCCGTCAAGACGACCGTTCATCATCATCGACCGCTCCAAATTCACTTCATCACCGGGTTTGAGCAGTCCAAGATTCGACCGCTCCAGGGTTTCGCGCATGGCCGTTACCACATACTCGTCACTCCCAAGGGATGTGTGGCAGGGATTGACACCTTTGGAGCCCACCGCTACCACAGTAAGACAAACACCATTGTGGGCAAGACTCTGGTCTACACTAAGCTCATGGGCAAAGGGGCATGTGAGGGTGAAATGTACGTTTTCACGGTCTCTGTCTATACTGATTACACGGGCCGTTCCTTCTACTATTCCTGAAAACATGGTTATATAAAGTGTTTTATAAGAGATAAATTCGCTATGCAGGCTCCTGCCTTTTGCGTACATCATACGTCCGTCGAAAAGGCTTTCAGCAGGAAATCCGTGGCAAAATTACAAAGTTTTTGCGAAAGAACAGACAGTAAATCCGCAAAACGTGCATCACCTCTGCCACTGCTGATATCCGAAAGCCCTGGTATACGGAATTTCTGCACACCCTAAAACCAAAACATGAGGTGCTTAAGGATACTTAAAAAAACAAAAACACAGACAAATAACTTTTACAAGATGTAGAAAATGACAAGATTGGTCGAATTTCAAATGATTTATATTCTTTGGATTTCAAAATTTTGTCCTCTTTTCAGTACCTTTGCACGTATTATCGGGATACATGAATTGCCTCTCCCAGCAATTCTCGCTTGTGGGGGACTTTTCCCGACTCCCAAAAAATACTCTTCCAAAAATGAGAAAAACTATCCTGCCTGCTGTGCTCTTCTGTTGCACAATTAATTCCTTCGCCCAACATACATGGACGCTGGAAGAGTGCATAGACTATGCAGTCAAGCACAACATCACCCTGCAAAAGGCACAGGCCAATGTGGAAACGAACGAAATCAGCATCAAGGAACAGCGCGGAAGCCTGTTGCCGTCAGTATCGGCAAGTGTGCAGCAGGGCCTCATATGGCGTCCGCTGTCAGAAAGTGCCAGTAACATCGTCAACGGAAGTATTGCATCATCCTCTTCCAACAAGGCAAACTATAGCGGAAGTTACGGAGTGAATGCGCAATGGACTGTTTGGAACGGTGGTAGAAGGATGATGAATATCGAAAACGCAACGCTCACACGCGACATGGCACTGCTCCAGATGGAAACCAGCGCAAACAGCATTGCTGAACAGATTGCTCAGTATTATGTACAGATACTCTACATGAAAGAGGCACTGAAGGTAAATGAGCAGTTACTTGAACACGACCGTGCTATCTACAACCGTGGTCGCGACATGGTAGAACAGGGACAAATGTCGCGCTCGCAACTGGCACAGTTGGAAGCGCAGGTGGCAAACGGTGAATACAATGTGGTCAATACCCGCACCATGATTGCCGAACAGACCCTCGCACTGAAGCAGTTGCTGGAACTTGACCCGGAAGACGAACTGACCTTGGCTACGGCGGAAGTAGATGACAGCGCTGCGCTCCAACTGATTCCCGACAAGGACGATGTTTACAACTATGCCCTTGACAACAGACCGGAAATCAAAAGCGGAGAAAAACAACTGCATCAAAGCCGGAACTCCACACGTTTGGCAAAGGCTCAGCGACTGCCGTCCGTAAGCCTTGGTGCCGGACTGAACGATTCGCATATGAGCGGAGGAAGCGGAGCCGGGACACAACTGAAGAACAATTTCTCCGGACAACTCAGCCTGGGAATCTCCATCCCCATTTTTGACCAGCGACAGACATCAAGCGCCATACAGCGCGCAAAAGTTAACGAAACGCTTGCGGAACTTGATATGGCCGATACACGGAAAACGCTGTGGCAAACCATTGAGAAATATTGGCTCAACGCTTACAACAACCAACAGAAATTCCTTTCATCACGGGCTAACGTCAAAAGCATGACCACTACATATAATCTGCTTGACGAACAGTTCCGACTGGGAGTGACCGACATCGCAAACCTGCTGCAGGGAAGAGACAATTTGCTCAGTGCACAACAGACGCTGTTACAAGACAAATATACCACGGTCCTAAACCTGTTGCTGCTTGACTTCTATCAAGGTAAAACCATGAAACTCTAAAAATCTTTCATCAGTCTTAATTTATAGATCACACCTATATAAATTAAATCGGAATATGAAAATTCAAAATACTGTTAAGGCACTGCTGATAGGTACAGCCATACTGCTGACGGGCTGCAAGGGAGCACCCTCAGTGAAATACACGACCGTAAAAGTGGAACGTCAGGAAATCAAAAGCAGCGTGACAGCCACAGGTACCATCGAACCGGTTACACTTGTTGAAGTCGGAACACAGGTAAGTGGTATCATCAGTCACATCTATGTCGACTATAACTCAACCGTCAAAAAAGGACAGGTAATTGCAGAACTCGACCGCGAAAATCTGAATTCGCAATTGGAAACCGCACAAGCCCAACTTGAATCGGCAAAGAGCGACCTCAGCTACCAGGAACAAAACTTTGAACGCCAGAAAACACTTCACGACAAAGGTCATATCAGCGACAACGATTTTGAACTTGCACGTCTGTCGTACCAACAAGCAAAGGCAACCTATAACCAGCGAATACAGAGCGTAAAGACCGCACGGACAAATCTGGGCTATGCCACCATCACTTCGCCCATCGACGGCATTATCCTGACACGTGCCGTAGAAGAGGGACAGACAGTAGCATCGAGCTTCAGCACACCTACACTCTTTACCATTGCCAAAGACCTTACTGACATGCGCGTGATAGCCGACATTGACGAAGCCGACATCGGCGGCGTACGTGAAGGACAACGCGTAAACTTCACCGTTGACGCTTTCCCCGACGATGTCTTCGAAGGCCGGGTGACCCAAGTCCGCCAGGAAGCAACCACCGAAAGCAGTGTCGTCACCTACGAAGTGGTAATCAGTGCTCCTAATCCAGAACTGAAGCTCAAGCCCGGACTCACGGCAAACGTAACCATCATCACCAAAGAAGTGCAGAACGTTCTCGCCGTTCCCGTGGCAGCTCTAAGTTTTACACCCAACGAAAACCTGCTGAAGGATGGAGAAACCATTGCCGACTGTCAGGGAAAATCCAAAGTCTGGGTACGTGAGGGAAATGTCTTCAAAGCCATTCCTGTAGAAACAGGAGAGAACAACGGTATTCTCGCCGAAATCAAAAACGGGCTGAAAGGCGGAGAGAATGTAATCACGGAATTCTGTATAGAACAACGTATGCAAAAAGAGGAAAGCGGAAACCAAAATCCTTTCATGCCCCACCCCGGACGTAATAAGAACAAGAAGCAATAAAAGCTACAAGCAAATGTCAACATCCGATAACCGCAAAGCCGTCATAGAACTTCAGAACGTCAGACGCGATTTCATCATGGGTAATGAAACCGTACATGCGCTGCGTGGCATCACCTTCAAAATCTATGAGGGGGAGTTCGTCACCATCATGGGCACTTCGGGCTCCGGAAAGTCTACACTGCTCAACCAGCTTGGCTGCCTTGACACTCCCACTGCCGGAGAATATATCCTCGACGGGACTCCTGTCAGAAAAATGCGGAGGGCACAACGGGCAAGACTAAGGAATACCAAAATCGGTTTCGTGTTCCAGAACTATAACTTGTTGCCCAATACCACTGCGGTGGAAAACGTGGAACTGCCATTGATGTACAACAGCAAGTACAATGCTGCCCAGCGCCGCGAGGCTGCCATTGCTGCACTGACTACCGTAGGACTCAAAGACCGCCTCTACCATAAAAGCAACCAGATGTCAGGAGGTCAGATGCAGCGCGTGGCCATAGCACGGGCTTTGGTGAACGACCCTGCAGTGATTCTTGCTGACGAAGCAACAGGAAATCTGGATACCAGGACCTCCTACGAAATGCTCGTCCTCTTCCAAAGATTGCACAGGGAAGGACGCACCATTATCTTCGTCACACACAATCCGGAGATTGCGCGTTATTCAAGCCGGAACATTATGCTCCGAGACGGCAAAATCCGTGATGATGTGGAAAACACCCACATCCTTTCGGCACGTGAGGCCCTTGAGGCTCTTCCGGCTCCCCAGGACGACTGAGCATCTCTATTCGCCTACGTCGGTGCAGCTACCTTCCTCGCGCCCCACACGGATATTCACTGGCTATACACTGCCAGCGGACACCGAAGCGGCACATATCACAGCATCCGTCACATCCCCCCTAACCTGCAAAAATGAACTACAGCAATCTTTTCAAAGTCGCCCTGAAAGCCATTCTCTCGCATAAGAGCCGTACCTTTCTCTCCATGTTGGGCATCATCATCGGAGTGGCTGCCGTCATCGTGATGATGGCCATTGGACAAGGCTCGAAAGAGAGCATCCGCAGCGAAATCTCGAAAATGGGTACCAACCTACTCACCATACGCCCCGGAGGGGATATGAGGGGCGGTGTACGACGTGACCCTTCGGAAATGCAGACGCTGAAGATTGAAGATTATATCACCATACGCGACAAAGCACGCCTCGTGGCCAAGACAAGCCCCGAAGTAAGTGTCTCCGGACAGGTCATATTCGGAAGCAAAAACACCTCGTGTACCATCTATGGCGAAACACGTGAGTATCTTGACATCAAACAATGGAAGGTTGAACGCGGTGCCTGCTTCACTGAAGAGGAAGTCCGGAAGAATGCCAAAGTTTGTGTAGTAGGCACTACGATTGTAAAGGAACTTTTCGGCGAAGACAAGCACATCGACCCCATAGGCAAGAACATCCGTTTCAAGAACATTCCTTTCCGCATTGTCGGTGTACTGGAGTCTAAAGGCTACAACAATTGGGGAATGGACCAGGACAATGTTATCATTGCTCCCTACACCACCGTAATGAAACGCATACAGGCCCAGACCTATCTCTCGAGCATCGTTTGTTCGGCCCTCACAGAAGAACTGAGCAACGACGCCATCGACGAAATTACCGCACTGTTACGCACCAACCACAAGCTGAAGGACGATGCCGAAGACAACTTCACGATACGTTCGCAACAGGAAATGATGGAAACCATGACCTCTACCATGGACACCGTTACCATCATTCTAGTTGTGGCTGCTGCCTTCTCGCTTCTCGTGGCGGGTATTGGCATCATGAATATCATGTTGGTGAGCGTCACCGAACGCACAAGGGAAATCGGACTGCGTATGGCTGTGGGAGCGCGCGGAATGGACATTCTGCTGCAATTTCTCATCGAAGCCATCCTCATCAGCCTTACCGGAGGCCTGATCGGCATCCTCACCGGATGGGGAATATCCGGCCTTGTCACTACTGTATTCCACTTCCCGGCATCAATCCCCTTATGGTCAGTCTGCGTCAGCTTTGCCGTCTGCACGTGCATCGGCGTGCTCTTCGGATACTTGCCTGCACGACGTGCCGCGAACCTCGACCCCATTGAGGCCATAAGGCACGAATAACAACGGGCAGTGGGAAAGGAAAGACACACACACACCACCATCTGCAAAGAAAACATACGCACACCGGATTTATGTCCAACGCCAAACAATTTCAGGCCATAATCTACACCATACACGTGTTGGTATGGTCCTATCTGTTCGCCGCACCCTTTCTCTTCTCACGTGGGGAGGAGCATATTAACTGGATCAGGGGCATTCCGCACTTTTCCACCACCCTCTCGTCGTGTCTGCTTTTCTACTTCACTTACCTATTCCTTGTCCCAAAACTGGTATTTCAGAAAAAAAAGCACTACAGGCTGCTCTTCCTCAGCATTGCGATGGCTGCCCTCCTGCTCACCGTATTCTTTGAACTGCTTTACAATTGGACGATGCCCATCGTAGCAGAAAATCTGCGACTGAGGGGCGCGCCCTACGGACACGCACCATTCCCACCCAACAGCATCGACATCGCGGGCTTCAAGGTCTTTCCCGTCGGCTTAGTACGAAATTTCACCACCTTCGTCACCTCGGCGGGGATTGCCGTACTGCTCCAGCTTTCGCTCCGGTGGCAACGCAGCGAAAACGATAGACAGAAGGCCGAAGCGGCACGGGTAGAAGCTGAACTGCAGGTTCTAAGGCACCAGCTTTCACCGCATTTCCTCCTAAACTCCCTGAACAACATCTATTCGCTCGTGGCATTCGACACCACAAAGGCACAGAATGCCATTGTGGAACTGTCAAAAATGCTGCGGTACCAACTCTATGAAAGTGATGTAGAATTCATTCCTTTAAAAAAGGAAAAAGAATTTCTGGGCAACTACATCTCTCTGATGCGCATCAGGCTACCGGAATCGAATTTGGTGGAGACACAATGCGACTGCGACGATGAAAATCTGCTGGTAGCACCGAATATCCTTATCTATCTTGTGGAAAACGCCTTCAAGTATGGCGCACAACCATCAGGAAAAGCACTTATCAGCATCAGACTCACTGTCAGAGAACGGCAGCTGAATTTCTGCTGCATGAATACCATCAACCACCAAAGAGTGAGGGTCTCCGGCAAATCGGATGAACCGAAAAACAACGGACTCGGACTGCAGCAGGTAGAACGCATGCTGCAAATATACTACCGGGACCGCTATACATGGACGTACGGACCGACAACAGACAATCTGTACTATCGGTCGACACTGCAAATTGCGCTCTGAACCCGGCAGTTGTCCTGACATTCAGAATCTCCACACTAAACTTCAAACAATTATGCCCATGCAAGACACTTCGGGAACACAAACCCTGCCCGACATGAAAGGAAGGAATCTCACGTGTATCATCATCGATGACGAGCCCCTGGCTGTAAAACTTTTGCAGTCGTATGTGGAAAAAACACCAGGACTCACGCTGAAAGCTACGCACAACAGTGCCTTGCAGGCTCTTGATTTCCTCACCCACGACGATGCCGATCTCATCTTCTGCGACATTCAGATGCCCGACCTCAACGGACTTCAGTTTGCACGCATCATCAGTCACATGAAAAGCCGTATCATCTTCACCACCGCCTACGACCAATATGCCGTGGAAAGCTGGGATACTAACGCTCTTTACTATCTGCTAAAGCCCATCGACTACAGCAATTTCATCAAAGCTGTTTCTAAAGCACAACAGTGGTTCGAACTTACCCATCAGGCAGGACAACTTACCGGTACAAACACACAGGACACAGCGGACAACTTCAAGGAAGAGGAGGACACACCGCCTGTAGCCATTCTTGAAGACAGTTTCTTTGTCAAAAGCGACTATCGTCTTGTACGCATCAAACTCAACAAGATTCTTTTCATCGAAGGACTGCGGGACTACGTCCGCATTCACATCGAAGGCAGGCAAACGGCCATCGTATCGCTTATGGCCATACGCCACCTCGAAAACATCCTGCCCCAACGCCAATTCCTCAGAGTACACCGCTCATACATTGTAAACCTCGACAAAATCGAAGCCTACGAAAGGGGGCAACTCGTCTTTGGAGAAAAACGGGTACCCATCTCCGATGCGAACAAAGAAACCCTTCAAAAATACTTTTCGGAACGTACCATACAGTCGAAAGGGGCATGACTACGGACAAAGACTCCCCCCACTTTTGCCCTTTTCTTACCACAATACATGATTTTTCTGCGGAAATTCCTCATTGCATCATGATTTTATCGTATCTTTGCCGCAAGAATTACTTTACAATTTAAAGAGTTATAAAATGAAGACAAAGTACACAGGTACACAGACCGAAAAGAATCTGGAAGCTGCCTTCGCAGGCGAGTCCCAGGCACGTAACAAGTATACCTACTTCGCTTCCAAGGCAAAGAAGGAAGGTTACGAACAGATTGCTGCCCTCTTCCTCAAAACCGCTGACAACGAGAAAGAGCATGCAAAGATGTGGTTTAAGGAACTCAACGGCATCGGTGATACTGCACAGAACCTTGCCGACGCTGCTGCCGGCGAAAACTACGAATGGACCGACATGTACGATGGTTTTGCAAAAACTGCCGAAGAAGAAGGTTTTCCTGAACTTGCTGAAAAGTTCCGCCTCGTAGCCGAAATCGAACGTCGCCACGAAGAGCGCTATCGTGCGTTGCTGAAGAATGTAGAGACCGCTGCCGTCTTTGCCAAAAGCGAGGTGAAGGTATGGGAATGCCGCAACTGTGGACACATCGTTGTCGGTACAGAAGCTCCCGAAGTCTGCCCCACCTGCAACCATCCCCGCGCCTACTTCGAGGTGCATGCAGAGAATTATTGATTCCTCATTTCCATTCCACAATTCCAAACATCACAGCACAAATACAAAGAGCGCTGCACGATAGATAACATTCCGGCCGTTCCCTCACCTTCATACTTATAGAAGAAAGGGAACGGCTGGATATTTTTATGAGGCAAGGAATAGAGAACTGATTTTCCTAACACTCCTTAGGTGAGTGTTGCGTCATCACACACGATTGCCCTGCAACCAAACCTGCTCAACAAGCGGAGTGGTATAGGCGTAGGGAATGAATGCCAAAGATGGAATGGGGGCGGTGACCATGAAGTTTGCCACCTTTCCAACTGCAAGGGAACCATAATCGGCACTGAGCCCCATGGCATAGGCACTATTGAGCGTGGCAGCGTTGAGCGCCTCCTCAGGCAACAAACGCAGTTTGATGCAGGCAAGGCTTACAATGAACTTCATATCACCCGAAGGCGTAGAACCGGGATTGTAATCGCTCGCCACAGCTACGCCCAACCCAGCCTCTATCATCTTCCGCGCCGGTGCCCAAGGCATATTGAGGAAGAAAGAGGTTCCGGGAAGGACCGTAGGCATGGTTTCGCTGCCGGAAAGGACCTCAATGCCTGTAATGTCCATGCTTTCGAGATGGTCGACAGAAAGGGCACGATGCGCTACACCTACACGGACGCCCCCCGAAGCAGCCAGCTCCTCGGCATGAATTTTCGGAAGCATGCCCCACTTGGCACCGGCTTCAAGCATCCGGGATGTCTCTTCGGGAGTAAAGAAGTCCTTGTCGCAGAAAACATCAATATAGTCCGCCAATTGTTGACGTCCGACTTCGGGAATCATCTCGTCGATAACAAGGCGTACATACTCCTCGTGGCTATAGGCCCTGCCCACAGCATGAGCACCAAGGAAGGTGGAAACCACACGCATGGGAAGCGCATCGCGGAGACGACGGATAACACGCAGCATTTTAAGTTCGTCGTCAAGGTTCAGACCATAACCGCTCTTAATTTCCAAACACCCGGTACCCTTATGCATAACCTCTACGGCACGCTGTAAAGCCTGGCGGTACAGTTCGTCCTCGTCTGTAAGGTGAAGCAAGTCGGCACTGTTGAGGATACCTCCGCCACGACAGGCAATTTCTTCGTATGAAAGTCCACGGATTTTGTCCACAAATTCACCTTCCCGACTTCCGGCATAGACAATATGGGTGTGAGGGTCGCACCAGGCCGGAAGCACACTACGACCTTGAAGATCTATAACTTCGTCAGGACATTCTACGGACAGGTCTAAGGAGGACATTGGGCCAAAAGCGGCAATAAGACCATCCACGATTGTCAAAAATGCGTCGGAAATGGTAGTAAATTCCAACATCTCCTTTCCTTGGACACGCAACCGCGGATGGGTTTCTGTACCACCAAGAATGCCGATGTGTATAAAGATACGTTTCATTTTCGAATAATTTAAGGGATATCCCTTCTGCATCAATCAAAAGCCCGTCCAAAGCTGCCAAATGACAGCCGAGGACGAGATTTTATGGGAATGCTATGATACCCCTTTTTATGGAAAAGGGAAAAGCACTCAGAAAGAGTGTGTGCGAAGGAACTCTATGGAAGATGCTATATGGGGGAACATCACCTCATCGTCCGTAATGAAAGGAACCTTCTCACGGAAGCTATCGTGGAGTGATTCGAGTAAAGGAGAAGACTTGAGGGGACGGCGGAAGTCGAGCGCCTGTACGGCATTGAAGAGTTCGATGGCAAGTACACGCTCCGTATTGAGGACCACCTGATAAAGTTTGATGGCTGCATTGGCACCCATACTTACATGGTCCTCCTGTCCCTGACACGAAGGTATGCTGTCCACGGAAGCAGGATTGCAATAGCTCTTATTGAGACTGACTACGGAAGCTGCTGTGTACTGCGTTATCATAAAACCGCTGTTAAGGCCGGGCGAAGCCACAAGGAAGCTCGGGAGTCCACGCGTACCCGAAACAAGTTTGTAGATACGACGTTCGGAGATATTGGCCAGTTCGCTGAGCGCAATGGCAAGAAAATCCATAGGCAAAGCAATGGGCTCGCCATGGAAGTTTCCGGCAGAAATGATGAGGTCATCCTTTGGACATACCGTAGGATTGTCCGTAGCAGAGTTTATTTCAGTGTCAATGACACGTTCTACGTAGTCGATGGTATCTTTTGCCGCACCATGCACCTGAGGCACACAACGGAAAGAATAGGGGTCCTGCACGTAAGACTTGGGCTGAAGTACGATTTCACTGCCTTTTAGAAGCTCACGCATGGCTGCTGCGGTGTCAATTTGTCCTTTATGAGGACGAACCTGGTGGACAGCATCAGTAAAAGGTTCAACAAGACCGAAATAGGAATCAAGCGAAAGGGCTGCGATTACATCGGCCCAACGGCTCAAACGATAACTCTGGAGCAATGACCATACTGCAAAAGAACTCATATTTTGAGTTCCGTTTAGCAAAGCAAGACCTTCCTTTGATGCAAGGTGGATGGGTTCCCATCCCATACGCTTGAGCATTTCACCGCCAGAAATGATTTCACCTTGAACATCCACCTCGCCAAGACCCACAAGGGGAAGCGAAAGATGGGCAAGAGGCACAAGGTCTCCAGAAGCGCCCAGCGAACCCTGCATATAGACCACAGGACATATATCCTCATTGAAGAAATCAACGAGACGCTGAACCGTATCAAGTTTACAGCCGGAATACCCGTAACTTAACGACTGAATCTTAAGCAGCAGCATAATCTTGACGATTTCGCGGGGGACACGCTCACCTGTACCGCAGGCATGCGACATCATCAAATTAATCTGAAGCTTTGCAAGCTGATCGGCATCTACAGAAACATTGCACAGCGAACCGAAACCGGTTGTCACACCATAGATGGGACGTTCGGTGCGGTCAATCTTTTGGTCAAGATAATCCCGACAGGCTACAATGCGATGAGTGGCATCAGCACTTAGCTTAAGCTTTATGCCTTCGTGCAGAATCTGCCCGATGCGTTCGATGGAAAGATGTTTGGAGGATATTTCGTGAAACATATTCAAATTACTAGAGAGTAAAACTATAATTGAAAGGTATCATCAAGCAGATCGTCATCGACAAGGTTTGGCATGGTGACACAGAGGCCAGGAGTACGTTGCATTTCTCGTTCAATGCTGCGCATGGAACCTTCATTGCGGGCCCAGCTACGACGAGCGATTCCGTTGTTGACATCCCAGAAAAGCATTTCCTTGATGCGAGTAGAACTCTCATCACTACCATCAATCACCATGCCAAAACCACCGTTAATCACTTCGCCCCATCCTACTCCACCGCCATTGTGGAGAGACACCCAGGTAGCACCACGGAAGGCATCGCCTATCACATTCTGCACGGCCATGTCGGCACAGAACTGCGAACCGTCATAAATGTTACTGGTTTCGCGGAAGGGAGAGTCTGTGCCAGAAACATCATGGTGGTCGCGACCCAACACAACTGGTCGGCTGATTTCACCACGGCGTATAGCCTCGTTGAAAGCCAATGCGATCTTGGCACGGCCTTCAGCATCTGCATAAAGGATGCGGGCCTGGGAACCAACCACAAGATTGTTGCGTCCAGCCTCCTTAATCCAATGAATATTGTCGTCCAGCTGCCCTTTGATTTCAACGGGAGCAGTCAGTCTGATAGTTTCAAGAACCTCAGTGGCAAGACGGTCTGTTACAGCCAGGTCATCAGGATTACCGGAAGTGCAGACCCAGCGGAAAGGACCGAAACCATAGTCAAAGAAAAGAGGTCCCATGATATCCTGTACATAAGAGGGATAACGGAACTTGTCACCGTTCATAATGTCTGCGCCAGCACGCTCAGACTGCAACAAGAAGGCATTGCCATAATCGAAAAAGTACATTCCCTTGTCTGCCAAGCGGTTGATTGCTGCCACCTGACGGCGCAAGGAAGCTCTGACACATTCGCGGAAAGCATTGGGGTCATCAGCCATCATTCGTTTCGACTCTTCAAGCGATAATCCTACAGGATAGTATCCCCCCGCCCAAGGATTGTGGAGCGAAGTCTGGTCACTGCCAAGATCCACATGAATGTCTTCATCTGCAAGACGTTCCCAGAGGTCAACGACATTTCCTACATAGGCCATGGAAACGGTTCGGCGCTCTGCAACTGCAGTACGGATGGCTGGAATCAATTCGTCAAGAGTATAGTGAAGTTCGTCTACCCACCCCTGTTCATGACGCTTTACGGCAGCAAGGGGATTAATCTCGGCAACCACACTCACCACCCCAGCAATATTACCTGCCTTAGGTTGGGCTCCAGACATACCGCCAAGACCGGAAGATACAAACAACATACCTGCAATACTGTCACGACCAGGCTGCTGGATCAACTGTTTCCGGGCTGCATTCAGAACCGTAATAGTGGTACCATGCACAATGCCCTGTGGACCGATGTACATATACGAGCCTGCTGTCATTTGGCCATACTGGCTTACGCCAAGGGCGTTCATACGCTCCCAGTCGTCAGGCTTGGAATAATTTGGGATAACCATACCATTAGTCACGACCACACGCGGGGCTCCCGGATGTGAGGGGAAAAGCCCGAGCGGATGTCCGGAATACATCACCAATGTCTGTTCGTCGGTCATCTCACTGAGATACTTCATAGCTAGACGATACTGTGCCCAGTTTTGGAAAATGGCACCATTTCCACCATACACAATAAGCTCGTGGGGGTGTTGTGCAACAGCAGGGTCAAGATTGTTTTGAATCATGAGCATAATGGCTGCAGCCTGTTCTGAACGATGGGGATAGACATCGAGGGGGCGGGCATACATGGCATAATCGGGACGGAAACGGTACATATAAATGCGACCGTATGCAGCCAACTCCCGGGCAAATTCAGGAGCGAGTTCTGCATGGAATTTCTTTGGAAAGTAACGAAGGGCATTGCGAAGTGCAAGACGCTTCTCTTCGAGCGTAAGGATATCCTTACGACGGGGAGCATGGTTAATGGAAGTATCGTAGGGCTTTGGCTGGGGCAATCTGTCAGGAATTCCGGCACGAATTTCCTCAGCAAAACTATCATTATAATACGTCATAAAGAGATATAAAAAAACAATGAATGAAACGATGAAGGGGTGTACGGGAAACGAAAAAGGCAGAAATGGAGTATGAAGCCAACATAAGAAAAATGTCAGTGTGCTATAACTTCTCGAACTTTTTCAAGTATCTCAGTTTCTGCAACCTGTGCCTGCGACATAAGACATTCAGCCTCTTCGATAAGTTGTGTGGCCATCTCCTTATCTTTTAGCGATGCAGCATTGATTTTAACGTTTAGTCCTGCACCAAGGACTGCAGCTCTTGCGGCAAGGGCTCCTACGCCCGCATCAGAGACGCTATTGGGATTACCCTGCTCCACCATGGCCTTGCAAAGAGGGAAGACATCAAGAGCTGAGCGCATAGTTTCAAGAGGAATCTGTGCAGCAAAAAGCGTGGAACGTTGGATGGCCTCCGAACGCAGTCTTTTCTCTTCGGGTGTACCTTTAGGAAGTCCGAATGCTGCCATAATACCATTGAATGCCTCTGTGTCTTCATCGACTAAATGAAGAAGGCGCGACTCAAGCTGCATGCCTTTTTCCGCCCAATAGCTGAATTCTTCCCAACGGTCGTCCCATCCGGGTTTATGAGCCGAAAGATTGGCCACCATAGTGCCCAAAGCTGCAGCCAAAGCACCCATGTATGCCGACACCGAACCGCCGCCCGGAGCCGGAGACTCGCGTGCAGTTTCTTCAGCAAAACCCTTTACGGTGAGTGCTGTCAGCGCAACGCCTGACTTCTTTTCACCATCAAGCAAGTATTCCACCACCTTCTCTTCTGCCTTGAAGGGACGGAGATCATCCAACCCCATTGACTTTACGGCAATTGCAATGATGTCTTCTTTAGGAATACCTACCGACCGCTGTTGCTTACGAAGGAAATATTTCCCTGCCTCAAGCAATGTACGTTCTGGAACAAGCCCTACGATTTCTGTACCTGTAACACGTAATCCTCGAGCCTGTGCACATCTACATACCTCGTCAAAGGCCACATGAAGAGGAGTCTCACGAATGTCGGTGATATTCATGCTCACTTGTGCAATGCCATATTCTTCAATATACCAGCCAATGGCTTTTGTGCCCTTGAGTGTTCCAGGGCGCATAATGGGATTTCCGTCCTCATCGAGGCACGGTTTCCCAGTAATAGGATTTCCCTCGCGTATTGGACGACCCTTTTCACGGACATCAAAGGCAACAGCATTGGCACGACGTGTAGAAGTGGTATTCAAATTATAATTGACGGCGATTAAAAAATCTCGTGCACCTACAGCCGTACATCCTGTGCGAGCAACACTCTCGTCCCATGGGCGAGCTCCAAAGTCCGGAGCTTCTGCAGGGTCGGTAATACGCTCAGCAAGTTTTTCATATTCTCCGTTGCGGCAAACTGCAAGATTCTTTCTTTCGCTCTTTAAAGCAGCAGCCTCATAACAGTAACACGGAACGAGGAGTTCTCGGGCAATTCGTTCGGCTAACTCTCTGGCAAGTGCTGCGCATTCCTCAAGAGTGATGCCACTAACCGGCACAAGAGGAAGCACATCAGTGGCTCCCATGCGGGGATGGGCACCATGATGTTTGCGCATATCAATGACTTCAGTCGCTTTTTTTACGGCCTGAAAGGCTGCCTCTACAACGCAGTCGGGAGAGCCAACAAAAGTGACTACTGTGCGATTTGTGGCTTCTCCAGGGTCAACGTCCAAGAGTTTCACTCCCTCTACAGCCTCAATGGTTTCAGTAATCTGGCGAATAACAGCTTTGTCTCGTCCTTCACTGAAATTGGGGACACACTCTACTATCTGTCTATTTTGAACCATAAAATAAAAATGTTTTAAGTATCCGATTCGGTTAGTGTGAAAATGGAGATAGCTACTATACCATGCTACTTCCAAAGCGCAAAATAAGTGAAAAAAGCCCACCCAAGCAAACAGTTTATATCAGTTTCAGTGAAAAAAAAGACCATCTCACTTCATTTGCTCTACAAGACAAGGTTATAAACGCAAAAAGGCAACCTTCACACGGAAGGTTGCCTTTACTCGTAATGCTATTTATTACAAGCTACGGACTATCCTCTCTTATCGGAGGCAAGAACGTCCTGTAAATCCGTTATCCGCCAAAATTGTCGAAACGAATCATGTCGTCTTCTACACCAAGCGAATGCAAAAGGTCGCAAACAGTTTTCGACATCATAGGAGGACCACACAGATAGTATTCGATGTCCTCGGGGGCTTCGTGTTGCTTAAGATAGGTATCACCCATAACGGGAGCAATGAATCCCGGGGTATACTTGATGCCAAGACTGTCAGCCTTGGGGTCGGGACGGTCAAGGGCAAGATGGAAATGGAAATTGGGGAACTCTTTCTCAAGTTCGAGGAAATCCTCGAGGAAGAACACCTCGTCTATGGCACGTGCACCATAAAAATAATGCATCTCACGGTCGCGACAGTTGCGCGTCTTAAGCATGTGCATGATTTGAGCGCGAAGGGGGGCCATACCTGCACCACCACCTACCCATATCATCTCTCGCTTGGAGTCGTAAACAGGATGGAAATCACCATAAGGACCGCTCATCGTCACCTTGTCACCGGGCTTCAACGAGAAGATGTAACTGGAGGCAACACCGGGATTTACATCCATAAACCCGGGACCCTGGTCCTTAGGCTTGAATGGCGGTGTAGCAATACGTACCGTAAGCGTGATGATATCGCCCTCGTCGGGATAGTTGGCCATGGAGTAGGCACGGATGGTAGGAACGGTATTCACGCACTTCAGTCCGAAAAGACCAAACTTTTCCCACGCTGGGAGATAAAGGTCACCGATGTCCTTCTTGTCAAAATCCTTGTCATAGTCGAGCTCGAAGGCGGGAATCCGGATTTGTGCATACGAACCGGGTTCGAAATCCATATGTTCACCCGGGGGAAGGGCCACCTTGTATTCCTTAATGAAAGTGGCCACGTTGCGGTTGCTGATAACGGTGCATTCCCATTCCTTCACTCCGAGTACACTGTCATCAACCTTGACCTCAAGGTCGCCCTTAACCTTGCACTGGCATCCCAGACGCCAATGTTCCTTGACTTCCTTACGTGAAAAATGTCCTTTCTCGGAATCCAGGATTTCCCCGCCTCCGCTGACAACCTGACACTTGCACTGTCCGCAGGATCCTTTGCCGCCGCAGGCACTGGGAAGATAGATTCCTTCGGCTGCAAGCGTACCCAACAGCGTGCCGCCCTGCTCCACCTCAACGGTGTTCTTGCCGTTAACGGTAATCTTGACCGTTCCGGAAGGAGAGAGATAATTCTTGGCAACAAGCAGTATGATTACCAATGCGAGAATGATGGCAAGAAAGACACCGATGCTCGCCAGAATAAGTGATGTATTCATATTATGTGCGATGATGAACCTGTGACAATGTTAGACATTAAGGCCTGAGAAACACATGAAGGCCATGGACATAAGTCCTACGACGATGAAGGTGATGCCAAGACCCTGCAGCGGACGTGGCACATCGGTATAGGCCATCTTCTCGCGGATGGCAGCAAGAGCGACAATGGCCAACAACCATCCGATGCCGCTGCCGAGGGCATAGACCATGGCATCCACCACCCCTCCGATGGCCTGGGTGCTCGTCGCAGGGTCCATCTGTATGCGCTGTTGCATGAAAAGAGAGGCTCCCATGATGGCACAGTTCACAGCAATAAGGGGGAGGAAAATACCCAACGAGGCGTAGAGAGAGGGAGAGAAACGCTCAACCACCATCTCTACCAACTGGACCATACCGGCAATAACGGCTATGAAAAGGATAAAGGAGAGAAAACTGAGGTCGACGCCCGGAACCAGACAATCGGGACCGAGCACCCGCGTCTGCAACAGATAATCGACAGGCACTGTGACCAGCAGCACAAAGGTAACGGCAATGCCGAGACCAAAGGCTGTCTTCACCGTCTTCGAAACAGCAAGATAAGAGCACATGCCGAGAAAGAAGGCAAATATCATATTGTCCACAAATATGGAGCGGACGAAGAGACTTAATAGATGTTCCATTACTATACAATATTAACAGAAAACATTGTGCTTTATTCCTTGTTTATGGCACGATGGGCCCAAATGACACAACCACAGATGATGAGTGCCATGGCAGGCATGGTCATCATACCGTTGTGGAAAAAGTCGCATGAGGCAAGGAAGGGAATCTCGTGCCCAAGAAGACTTGCGGAACCGAGGAGCTCGCGGACAAAGCCTACAACAACAAGCACCCAGGCATATCCCAGTCCGCTGCCGATGCCGTCGAGGAACGACTCCCATGGGCCGTTCATCATGGCGAAAGCCTCAAGGCGACCCATAAGGATGCAGTTTGTGATAATCAGACCAACATATACCGAAAGTTGGACACTAACGTCATATGCAAAGGCTTTGAGCACCTGACTGACAATGGTTACAAGGGTAGCCACCACCACAAGCTGTACAATGATACGGATACGGTTGGGGATAGTGTTGCGGAGGACGGAAATGATGACGTTGGCAAAGGCCGTAATGACCGTCACCGAAAGACCCATGACAATGGCTGGCTCCAATTGGGAAGTCACGGCAAGCGCCGAACAAATGCCGAGCACCTGTGCCACAACAGGGTTATTGAGATTAAGAGGTCCCGTCAAAACCTCACGGTTGGCTTGTGAAAAAAGACTCATATTTTGTTTCTCTTGGAGAATCTGTCAATGAATGATACTGCAGGAGAATGGAAGGACTCCATTACCGTCTTCACAAAGTGTAAAGATAAACCTGCGATTAATTTAAAGATATGGCTGGCGCTACCGAGGTCTCAAAAAACTTCCGGTATGGAGCAAGGCTCGTCTTGAACATTTCGTCCACACCATTCGAAGTCAGCGTGGCACCGGTAATGGCATCCACCTCGCTTCCCGGGGCTTCTACCTTCTTCTTTACACCGAGGAGTACTGTAGAGAAGTCTCCTTCACCGAAGGTTTGCTTGCCAATGAATTTGTTCTGGAACTGTTCTTCCGTGATACGTGCTCCGAGACCAGCTGTTTCACTGGCATGGCTCATGAACATACCATATACCGTCCGGAAATCATCCTTCAGTGCCAGGTATCCCCAAAGTTCGCCCCAAAGTCCCCGTCCAAAGAGGGGTAGGACGTAAAGCGTATCGGACTCTACCTTGCACA